>PVMK01188667.1_pt1 | contig 48226 bp, 42 predicted proteins | sample 1853481 | NCBI WGS metagenome assembly PVMK01 (sample SAMN08533507, study PRJNA380276) | Marine sediment metagenome, whole genome shotgun sequencing project.
GGGCCTCGAGCAGTGCATCGACCGGGAACGGGCGGAACAGCCGGATGACCAGGCCGCCGTAACGTCCGTCCCGGTGCTCATTCAGCCAGGCCACGGTTTCACGCACGGTGGATGATCCTGATCCCATGCTGATGATCACGGATTCGGCCTCGGGGTGGCCGAAATAGTCAATCAGGTGGTATTCACGGCCGGTTTCAGCGGCCAGTTCATCCATTTTCTGCTGCACGATGTCGGGCACGGCCTGGTAGAAGGAATTGACGCTCTCCCGGGCCTGGAAATAGGTATCGGGATTCTGCGCCGTGCCCCTCATCACGGGATTATCCGGGTTGAGCGCACGCCTGTGGTGGTCGAGTATCAGCTCGTCATCGATCAGCTTGCTGATCTGGCCGGGCTCGAGCCGGACGATTTTATTGATCTCGTGGGAAGTCCGGAAGCCGTCAAAGAAGTGAATGAAAGGAATACGTGACTGCAAAGTAGCGGCATGCGCCACCAGCGCCAGGTCGTGTGCTTCCTGCACGGTTGCGGATGCGAGCGCGGCAAAACCCGTGGTGCGGGCCGCCATCACGTCCTGGTGGTCGCCGAAAATCGACAGGCCCTGGGCCGCCAGGGAACGTGCGGCCACGTGGAAAACCGTGGGGGTGAGTTCACCGGCGATCTTGTACATATTGGGCAGCATCAGCATCAAGCCCTGGGATGCGGTAAACGTGGTCGACAATGCGCCTGCCTGCAGTGCGCCATGCACTGCGCCTGCGGCGCCGCCTTCGTGTTGCATCTCCACCACCGTGGGTACGAAACCCCACAGGTTCGGGATGTCGTGTGCGGCCCATTCGTCGGCCAGTTCCGCCATGGTGGAAGAAGGCGTGATCGGGTAGATGGCGCAGACCTCACTCAGGCGGTATGCCACCCAGGCCGCGGCTTCGTTGCCATCGATGCTGATCATTTCATTTTTCATGCCGGCATCTCCGTCGCGACCATTTCAATCGCGTGGCTGGGGCATTGCAGGAAACAGGCCTGGCAGCCGGTGCAGCGGTCGTAGTTGATTTCGTAACGTTTTCCTTTGCCCAGCTTGATGATGGCGCGTTCCGGGCAGGCGCCGTAACAGCCGTCGCACTCGAAACAGTTGCCGCATGAGTAGCAGCGGGCCGACTCGAAGCGCGCTTCCTTCTCGCTCAGCCCGGCGGTTACTTCACGAAAATCACTGGCCCGCTGTTCCGGCGGCAGCATCTGCTGCTGACGCTGTTGGGCATCGGTGTAGTAGCGCAGGTTGAGGGCTTCGAAATTCACAGTCGCTTGTTTGGATTCCTTGCGGTAGACCTTGCCCCGCAGCCAGGCGTCGATGTGACGTGCGGCCTTCTTGCCATGGCCGGTGGCCACGGTCACGGTGCGTTCCGAAGGAACCATGTCGCCGCCGGCGAAAATGCCTTCGGCGCCGGTCATCATGTTTTTATCCACGGTGACCACGCCATCCTCAATGGTTATGCCCGCAATGGCGTCCAAAATACTGGTATCGACGTTTTGCCCCAGCGCCAGCACCAGGCTGTCGGCTTCCAGGGTTTCGATCTCGCCGGTGGGCTGCGGGCGGCCATTCTCATCGACTTCCATCACTTCAACCTGGAACCGTGTGCTGTCGATCTCGCGAATCGTGCGCAGCCAGTTGATCTTGATACCCTCGGCCTCGGCCTCGGTGGCCTCGAAATCATGCGCCGGCATGCTCGCCCGGTCACGGCGATAGATGATCATGGCTTCTTCGGCGCCCATGCGCTTGGCGGTGCGCGCTGCGTCCATGGCCGTATTGCCGCCACCGTAAATCGCTACGCGCCGGCCCAGTTTGGGTACATCGCCTTTTTCCACGGATGCCAGGTAGCTGACGGCGTCCAGGATTTTGCCGGAATCGCGAGCCGGAATATCCACATGCGTGGCAAGGTGGGCGCCAATGGCCATGAATACGGCATCGAAGTTTTCCTGCTCCTTGGTCGCCGTAATGTCCTCGACTTTACTGTCCAGGCTGATTTTCACGCCAATTTCTTCAATCCGGGCGACCTCGGCATCCAGCACATCGCGTGGCATGCGGTAGGCGGGTATGCCAAATCGCATCATGCCCCCGGCCATGGGGCCGGCTTCGCGGATTTCGACATCGTGTCCGAGCAGAGCCAGGTGCCAGGCAGCCGACAGACCCGATGGCCCGGCGCCCACCACCAGGATTTTCTTGCCGCTGGGCTCAGCCGTAATTTCCGGCAGCCAGCCTTTTTCCACCGCGAGATCGCCCAGGAACCGCTCAACCGCATGAATGCTCACCGCATCGTCTACGTGCTGACGGTTGCAGGACGACTCACAGGGGTGATAGCACACCCGGCCGTGAATCGCCGGCATCGGGTTGTCCCGCACCAGTATTTTCCAGGCCGCCTCGAATCACCGGCCTGCGCCTTGTCCAGCCAGGCCTGGATGTTCTCACCCGCCGGGCAAGCATGGTTGCAGGGTGGAATGGAGTCGACGAAAATCGGCTCCTGATGACGGACCGGACCGGTGCCTGACTTCAGTTTCAGGTCAGGAGGCAGGGTGATATCTGAACGTACGGTGGACATGAGATCAAGAAATTTCCAGCTGTGATTGGGGAAAATCGAGTATGTATCTATATTGATGCTGGATTTTACAACAATCAGGGATTTGTGCCCCCTTTTAATGCCAATTGATGGTGAGGCAATGCAACGTTCGCATGCCTTCAACCGCATCACCAGCTCCCTGTGAGCACAAATCCCCCCTCCTGAACATGTAGGAGCCCGCCATGCGGGCGACCATCTTTTTATTCATTAAGTATATTGAAGACAGTGCGGGCATACAGCGCCCTGGGTAGGCTATCTCAACCCTTTCTTATCCGGCCCTGCGGGCTCCCCTCGCGAATGTTTCAGCCTGATCGGGACCGGGCTTACAGGACTCCTCGGCAATTGCTCCCGGCATGGCTCTACCTCCTGCATCCCTGCAGTCGTGTCCTGGGCGCCCTCGATTTTCATCCCTGAAAATCGCCCCGGTCTGAAAAATTCACTCGGCGGCTAAATGGGTTGAGATAGCCTACCCAGCCCACTGCACGCCTTTAACCTCTTTCCTTTTATTTCTGCTCGTTTGTGTTCAAGCCTTGATGGCAACTGGTGGGCGGGAGGCCCGCTGGTACCCTTCGAAGCGCCGAGCAGGCAAGCGGGATAGGGGACAAATGGGCGGGATGCCCATTTGAGGTCGCCCAGGACACGATGTCCTGTAAGGCCGGCCCCGTTAGCCCGTTTGTATGTGAGGGTAGCCCGCAGGGCCGCTGAGCCGGGGGACCAGCGGGCCTGCCGCACGCCGGGTGCCCGCACTGAGTGTGAAACAGTCATCGGCTTCAAAGGCACAAATCGCGAGCGAGGCTCGTTCCTACTTGTTCCAGGGGGCTACTTTGAAGAGCATTAGCATGCCGGGTATTGCAACCAGAGTGCAGAGCAGGAAAAACTGTGTGTAGCCTATGGCTTCGATCAGGAAACCGGTGCTGGCGTTGGCGAACGTGCGGGGTACCGCTATGAAACTGGTGAACAGCGCGAATTGAGTGGCTGTGAATGCCCGGCTGGTTTCACGGGCAATGAAAGCAGTCAAAGCGATCGTGCCCAGGCCAACGCCCAGGTATTCGGCTGCGACCACGGCAAACAGCCCCGCCGGATTGTGGCCGGCCGTGCTGAGCCAGACAAAGCCCAGTATGGTGACCAGCTGGACGAAACCAAATATCCACAATGCCCGGTTTATACTCAACTTGAGCATCAGAATGCCACCCAGGATGCCCCCGCCGATACCGAAGCTCAGGCCCGCGAATTTGGCGATGGTCCCGATCTCCGTCAGGCTGTATCCCATATCCAGGTAAAAAGGAGTGGCCAGCGCCGTTGCCATATTATCGCCCAGCTTGTACAGGAACATGAAAGCCAGAATGGCCAGGGCGGCGGCGATGCCGTCGCGCGAAATGAATTCACGAAAGGGGCCGATGACTGCATCGCGCAGCGTGTGAGGGGCGAGTGCATCATCACTGACCTCCCTGATCACCAGGGTCGTGATGATGCCCACCCCCATGAACGCCGCGGTTATCCAGAATGTCACTGGCCAGGGTAAATTGTCGGCCAGAATAAACGCGAGTGAACCGGGAACCAGCGAAGCGAGACGATAGGCATTAACGAAGAAAGAAGTACCGGTCCCCAATTCATCGTCGGCCAGCAGCTCCCTTCGATAGGCGTCTACGACGATATCCTGGCTGGCCGAAAACAGGGAAACGACAAACACCAGTGCAACAATGACAGTCAGCGATTCTGCCGGATCCGATTGCCCGAGCATGCCGATGGAAAGGAACAGGGCGACCTGGGTTATCAGCGCCCAGCCACGGCGGCGTCCAAGAAATGGGAGACGGAACCGGTCCATTAATGGCGACCACAGAAATTTCCAGGTGTAGGGCAGCGAAACCAGCGAAAACAGCCCGATGGTGGCCAGATCAACTCCGTTACTGCGTAGCCAGCCCGGCACCAGCTGGATCAGGACATACAGGGGCATACCGGAACTGAAGCCCAGGAACGCACAGACCAGCATCCGGCGATTGAACAGGATTTCTTTCCAGTTGCGCTGTTGGGCGGAATTCAAGAATTCTTGCCCCTGATTTCGAAGTCGTAGTCCATGATCAGGGGAGAATGATCAGAAAAACGCTGATCCTTGTAGATTTCTGCGCGGGTGGCGCACTGCGCCAGGCCGGGCGTGCTGACCTGATAGTCGATTCGCCACCCCGTGTTATTGTCCCAGGCCCTGCCCCGGTTGGACCACCAGGTGTACTGCTCTTCCCGCGGATCGACCTGGCGAAAAGAATCGGCCAAACCAACCGGGCCGAACAGTTCATCCATCCAGGCACGTTCTTCGGGCAGGAATCCCGAGTTCTTCTGGTTGCCGCGCCAGTTCTTGATGTCGATTTTCCTGTGCGCGATATTCCAGTCGCCGCAAATAACATAATGCCTGCCGTCTGCTGCCATTGCGGCCAGTCTGGGTTGCAGATAGTCCATGGTTTCATACTTGAACTGCTGCCGTTCCTCCTTCGAGGAACCGGAAGGCAGGTAGAGTGAGATCACGCTCAGCGTTCCGATATCCACCTGCAGCCAGCGCCCCTCGCAATCCATTGGCTGCCAGCCAATACCATGGCGGACACAATCAGGTTCGTGCCGGGAGTATATGGCAACGCCGCTGTAGCCTTTCTTTTCCGCATCGTGGTAGTAGACATGATGATCCGGCGGGGAAAATACCGGGTCCTCGAGCTGGTGACGCTGAGCCTTGGTCTCCTGGATACAGACCACATCAGCATCCTGCCTGCCCATCCATTCGAAAAACCCCTTCCTGGCGGCCGCTCGAATGCCGTTGGCGTTCAGCGTAATAATACGCATGCTGTGTCGCTCCTGCTGGATGTTAAATTGCGGGCAAGCATAACATTGTGCATACTTTAACCTGCATAGCGCACCAGAATTCCGGATACGGGTGCAGGAATGGAATGGATTCTATGATGCAGGACTACAAAAACAGCTTTTTTGAACTGGCGCTGAGGAAAGGCAATCTCAGTTTTGGAAGCTTCACGCTCAAGTCCGGGCGTGTCAGCCCCTATTTTTTCAATGCCGGTGGTTTCGACGATGGCGCATCGCTCGGCGAACTGGCGTCTTGTTACGCCGACGCCATCATTCATTCCGGCCTTTCCTTCGACATGCTGTTCGGCCCGGCATACAAGGGCATCCCCCTTGCTGCAGCTACCGCCATTGCCCTGAACGACAGCCACGCCCGCAACGTACCTTATGCTTTCAACCGCAAAGAGGCCAAAGATCATGGTGAAGGCGGCCTGATCGTGGGCGCGCCGCTGGCCGGAAAAGTCCTGATTATCGATGATGTAATCTCGGCTGGCACATCTGTCCGGGAATCCATTGCCATCATCAACGCCGCCGGCGCTAAACCGGCGGGAATCGCGATCGCACTTGACCGGCAGGAACGCGGCAGCGGTGCCTTGTCAGCCGTGCAGGAAATCCACAGGGATTATGGCATTCCCTGCACAGCCATTGCCGGCCTCGACGACCTGATTACCTTCCTTGAAAGGTCAGGAAACCAAGCGATCGACCTCACAGCCATCCAACGATATCGTGAAAATTATGGAACATAAATTCAGCAAAATATTATTCTTAACCATGCTTATTGGCGCCATTTTAATGGCCACGGGGTCTGTAATGGCCGCAAAAGTCTACCGCTGGGTGGACGAAAATGGTGAGGTCCATTACAGCGAGTCTCTGCCTCCGGACTTTGAGGACAAAACCCATGACGTGCTGGACGAACGGGGCATCGTCCGCGAACAAGACGAAAGCCTGGTTCCCCCTCCTCCGGAATCCAGGGCCGAAGAAGAAGATGAAAATGAATTGCCCAGGGATTCTTCCGGCATGAAGCGCCCGAAACCGCTGTATTCTGAACAGGAAACGCAAAGGCGAATGGATCGTTTTCTTCTACTCAGGTATGACTCTGAGCAGGAAATCGCGGACGCAATGACCGTCGAGATCAGTCAACTCGAGTACGACCGGCGACTGATGCAGAAATCTCAGGACAGCATGCTCCAGGCCTACCTGGGTCAAATCAAACAAGCTGCCAACCACCAGAGGTCAGGCACGGAAATTGATTCGAAAGCCATCAATTCCATCATGAGTCTGCAAGCCCGATTGGAAAGCAACGCAGATTCTCTTGCAAGCCTGCAGGAAAGGGAGGACGAGATCAGGAAGAATTTTGGGACTGAAATCGAACGCTACCGCCATCTCATCGAAACCTGGTCAGAGGATACCTGACCGCAGGACCTGAAATGTTTACGCGCTGCCCTGGTTGCCACACGGTTCACCCGCTGAATGCGGCTTTGCTTGCACAAGGCGCCGGCAAGTACCGCTGCGGGAAATGTAACAAAGTCAGCAACGCTCTCGAATCTTTGTTCGATGAGTGGCCGGATGCGGGCGACAGCGCTCCAACGGCAGGCAGCGTGCCGGCGTTGGGAATTTCCATCGATCTGAAAACGCCCGGGGACGCTGAATTTTCCGACGGAGAAGACCCCGCCGAAGTAGAAATCACCAGGAGTAAGGGAAAGCTTGCACGCGCCGCCTGGGGCACAGCTGCCCTGGTGCTGCTGATTGTCCTGGTGGTTAATCTCGCTGACCTGTTGCAAAAGCCCTTGCAGGAAAATAGCGAGATCCAGCAAGGCCTGGCTAAAATCGGGCTCACGGAGTTGCCGCCTGAATCGCCTTACCGTGACCTTGACAAGATTCAACTCGTGGCCAGCGAGATGCGCAGCCACCCGGCCAGGGCCAATGCATTACGCCTGAGCGCCACCATCGTGAACCGCGCAGCCCGGAGCCAGGCCTATCCGGGCCTGGAGGTCATTCTGCTGGACCTGAAGGGGCAGGCAGTGGCCAGTCGTCAGTTCGCGCCTTCCGAATACCTTGCTGAAGGCGCCGACATCGATGGCGGCATGACTCCGGAAGCCTACCTTCCCGTCGTGCTGGACCTGGCCGATCCCGGCAGCCTGGCAGTTGGTTTCGAATTGAATATCCGGTGACGATTCAGGCCTGTCAAGCGGCGTGCATTGTGGTAGGGTTAGAGCTTCCGGCCGAGCATTAAAAACAGGGCGATTAACAACCCGATGTCCAGTAAGTCTGTCACCAAAACTGCCGCAGAGCAGAGCTATCCGATCACCTTGAGACAAAGTGTTCAGGACGCCATCCGACTTTATCTGGAAGACATGGGGCAATCCCAGACGGAGTGTCTGTACCAGACTCTGCTGGCGGAAGTCGAGCCGCCTCTGATTGAGGAAGTTCTGCGTTATACAAGGGGCAATCAGTCGAAGACAGCCAGGATTCTTGGCATTACGCGTAATACACTCCGGACCAAATTGAACCGGTACGATATCCCGGTCACGAACGGAAATAGCTGAGACGGTTATTTCCACCTGTTTTCTGATTCTGCATCTCCAGGAACATGAATATCAAACCTGACTCTGCAAAACGACTGGCGCCAAGATGAAAGTACTTGTAGTTGGCAGCGGAGGCCGTGAACATGCACTGGCCTGGCGGGCTGCGCAGTCTGCCAATGTGGAAAAAGTTTTCGTGGCGCCGGGTAATGCCGGCACGGCCGGGGAAGCGGGTGTTGAAAACGTGGCTATTTCCACAAACGATCTGGATGGTTTACTCGAATTCGCCCGCGAACGGGGCGTGGGCCTCACGATCGCAGGGCCGGAAGATCCCCTGGTCAACGGCATAGTTGATCGCTTCAGTGAAGCGGGCCTGGCCTGCTTTGGTCCCTCGGCGGCGGCGGCGCAACTGGAAGGCTCCAAGGCCTTCGCCAAGGATTTCATGTCCCGCCATGGCATCGCTACCGCCGCCTATGGAAAGTTCACTGAAGTCGAAGCGGCCATCCAGTTTATTCGCGAACATGGGGCCCCCATTGTAGTCAAGGCGGATGGCCTGGCGGCCGGCAAGGGCGTCATCGTGGCTCACTCAGAAGGCCAGGCCGAGGCGGCCGTGCTTGATATGCTGGCAGGCAATGCATTTGGCGAGGCGGGGCACCGGGTGGTCATCGAGGAGTTTCTTGAAGGCGAGGAAGCCAGCTTCATCGTAATGGCCGATGGGAAAAATGTCTTGCCGCTCGCCACTTCGCAGGATCACAAGGCCGTGGGTGACGGCGATACCGGCCCCAACACCGGCGGCATGGGCGCCTACTCCCCTGCGGCCGTGGTGGACGACGCCATGCACCGCCGGGCAATGGAGGAAGTCATACTCCCCACCATAGAGGGTATGGCGGCCGACGGTATACCGTTCACAGGTTTTCTCTACGCCGGCTTGATGATTTCACCGCAGGGTGAACTCGATGTCCTGGAATACAACGTGCGCTTCGGCGATCCCGAGACCCAACCCATCCTGATGCGCCTGCAATCTGACCTTCCGGCCCTGTGCCTGGCAGCCATCGAAGGGCGGCTGGATCAGGAACAGGCACACTGGGACGAACGCGCCTGCCTCGGCGTCGTGATGGCGGCGGAAGGCTATCCCGGCGAGTATGGCAAAGGCTACCCCATCAGTGGCCTGCACAGCGTTTTTCCGGGTCACATCAAGGTTTTCCAGGCCGGCACCGCTTTGAGCGATGAAGGCGTCGTCACCGCTGGCGGACGCGTGCTGTGCGTATGCGCGCTCGGCGCCAGCGTGAGTGAAGCCCAGGCTGAAGCCTATCGCGCCTGCAGGCAAATTCACTGGGATGGCGCTTTCACGCGCGGTGATATCGGCTATCGCGCCATCGCGCGCGAGAAAAACCGGTAGATGGATGTTTCCCACCTGCTGGATGAACTGAACGAACCTCAACGCGAGGCCGTCACGTGCAGTGATGATCATGTCCTGGTGCTGGCTGGCGCCGGGAGTGGCAAGACCCGGGTACTGGTACATCGCCTGGCATGGCTGATCCAGGTCGATCACGTGTCACCGCTCAGTGTGCTGGCCGTCACCTTTACCAACAAGGCGGCCGGGGAAATGCGCGAGCGCAGCGGCAATCTGCTCCGGGTTTCCACCCGTCCGTTGTGGATTGGTACTTTTCATGGCATTGCCCATCGCCTGTTACGGATGCACTGGAAAGAGGCCGGCCTGCCCGAGACCTTCCAGATTCTGGATTCCGAGGATCAGCAGCGTCTGCTGCGCCGGATCATCCGCGAGGAGGGTATGGACGAAGCCCACTGGCCCGCGCGACAAGCACAATGGTTCATCAATGCCCGCAAGGATGAGGGCGAGCGACCGCAAAACATCGAACACCTGGACCACCCGGTCACATCAACCTGGGTGCACATTTACCAGCGTTACCAGGACTACTGCAATCGGGGGGGCCTGGTTGATTTCGCCGAGTTGCTGCTGCGGGCCCATGAACTCTGGCTGGAACAGCCCACGGTACTGGACCATTACCGAAAACGGCTGCAGCACCTGTTGATCGATGAATTCCAGGACACCAATGCCATCCAGTACGCCTGGCTGCGCATGCTGGCCGGCGACAGCGGCCGGGTCTTCGTGGTGGGGGATGACGACCAGTCGATCTATGGCTGGCGCGGCGCAAAGGTGGAAAACGTCCAGCATTTCCTGCGCGATTTTCCGAATGTCCGCACCGTGAAACTGGAGCAGAATTACCGCTCCACCGCCAACATCCTGGAGGCGGCAAATGCGCTGATCGCCAATAACCAGGGCCGCCTGGGCAAGAAGCTGTGGACGGCGGGACCAGCCGGCAAACCCATACAGCTCTATGCCGCCTTCAACGAACAGGACGAGGCCCGCTTCGTAGTCGAACGCATCGAGCAGTGGCTGGATGAGGGCCGCCGCGCCGATGACAGCGCCATCCTCTACCGCACCACCGCCCAGTCACGCCTGTTCGAGGAATACCTGCTGCGGGCCAATATTCCTTATCGCGTATACGGCGGCCAGCGATTCTTCGAGCGTACCGAGGTTAAAGACGCGCTTGCCTATCTGCGTTTGCTGCACAACCCGAACGATGACGCGGCACTGGAGCGTGTGATCAACAAGCCTGCACGCGCCATCGGCGAGAAAACCGTTTCGGTAATCCGTTTGCAGGCCCGTGAAAACAGTCTGACCCTGTGGCAGGCGGCGGGCGAATGCGTCTCCCAGGGCATATTTGCCACACGAGCCGGCAGCGCGGTGTCGGGCTTTATCAAATTGATCGAAAACATGCGTGAGCGCATGCAGGACTGGACTCTTGGCAACCAGATGCAGGGGGTGATCGACGAGAGCAACCTGGTGGCCCATTACGAGAAGGAGCCGCGCGAACGCATGGAAACCCGCATCGAGAACCTGCGTGAATTGGCTAACGCTGCCGACGCTTTCATGCTTCCCCATGAAGATGCCGATGCCGGTCTGACCGAGTTACAAAGCTTTTTGAGCCATGCGGCCCTGGAAGCAGGCGAAACCCAGGGGGAGAGCTGGGACGATTGCGTTCAACTGATGACGATGCACTCGGCCAAGGGCCTGGAGTTTCCACTGGTGTTTCTGGCCGGCCTGGAAGATGGACTGTTTCCGCATCAGCGCTCGCTGGACGATTCCGGTGGCCGCCTGGAGGAGGAAAGGCGCCTTTGCTATGTGGGCATGACGCGTGCGCGGGAGCTGCTGTTCATCAGTTATGCCGAAATCAGACGCATGTTCGGATCCGAAAACCATTGCAGGCCCTCACGTTTTATCGATGAAATACCTGCAGAATTTTTAGAAGAAATCCGCCCTCAAATAGCCACGAGCAGGCCGTATGTAGCGGCCCGGCCAGTGAGCTCGCCTGGTTTTTCGGGCCAGGACTGGCCGTTCAGCCTGGGCCAGGCCGTGCAGCACCCGAAATTTGGCGAGGGTACCGTACTTGCTTTTGAAGGTTCAGGCGAACATACGCGGGTGCACGTCAATTTCCACCGTGCTGGTGCGAAATGGCTGGTGATGGCATACGCCAGGCTGCAAGCCGGCTGATATCAAGGTGATCTGATGAGACAAGCTGAAGACATTGAACTGGTCACGCCGCTGGGCCGGCGGGCGGGCCTGCACTGGCGCACAGAGAACGCGCCGCGAGTTCTCTGCCTCCATGGCTGGTTAGACAACGCTGCATCCTTCATCCCGCTGGCGCCGCTGCTCGACAAGCTGGAAGTATTTGCGCTGGATTTTCCCGGTCATGGAAATTCCGAACACCGCCACATGACGGCCCGCTATCATTTCATTGATTACCTGTGGGATGTGGACGCTGTACTGAATGCACTGCAATGGGAGGATTGTCACCTGCTCGGGCATTCCCTGGGCGCCGCTGTCTCATCTGTGTATTGTGCCGGCGCTCCGGAACGAGTCAGGAGCGCGGTTTTGCTGGATACACTGGGCCCTATTTCTGTTTCGGCGCAAAGTAGTGCTGACCGCTTGCGCCGCAGCTTGCATAAAAACCGCATGGAAAGAAGGGTACCCCGGAAATACCGGTCAATTGACGAAATGGCCGCCGCACGACGCAAAGACTCAGACCTTTCTGTAGCCGCCGCCCGGCTGATCTGCGAGCGATCTGCGCGCAAGGCTGGCGCCCATTACGAATGGATAAGTGACCCGGCCCTCAACTGGATTTCGTCCCTGGTCATGACGGATGAACAAGCCCTGGATTTTTTACAGCACATCGAAGCGCCGGTTCTGTCGTTGATTGCCAGCCCCGAGGCGCCCTGGTGCTCAGCGGAGAAGATGAAGGCGCGCAGGCAGGCCATCGCCCATGGCCGGCATGAAACCGTCACCGGCCATCATCATTTTCACATGGACGAGCCGGAGCAAATTGCGGAAACTATCCAGTCATTTATCCTGGCCAGCGACAAGGCAACAGACACCAGAGGTCAAAATGATCAAACCGATTAAAGCCCATATTCCCGCACGTGAACGACTGATTTTTGCACTCGATGTTTCGGATATTGACCAGGCCCGGCAGCTGATCGGAAAGCTGGGGGATTCCGTCGTTTTCTACAAGCTGGGTCTGGAGTTTTTTCTCTCGGGTAATTACTTTGAGCTGGCCGCCGAATTGCGCGCCCAGGGCAAGAAAATTTTTGCGGATTTGAAGCTGTTTGATATTCCAGCTACCGTTGCTTCAGCGGTGCGCCAACTGGCCCGGCAAGAGGTCAATTTTTGCACGGTTCATGGCAACGACGGCATGCTCAGAGCTGCGGCCGAGGCCAAGGGTGAAATGCAGATCCTGGCCGTGACCGCGCTCACCAGCCTGGACCAGGGCGATCTGGATGACCTTGGATTCAAGTGCGACGCGCTCACGCTGGTGCTGTCGCGGGCACGCCGGGCGCTGGAAGCAGGTTGTGACGGCGTGGTTTCGTCCGGCCTGGAAGTACCGGCCTTGCGCCAGTCGGTTGACCATGCCCTGATTACCGTCTGCCCCGGCATTCGTCCCATCCTGAACGATGAGATCCCACCGCAGGATGACCAGCAACGCGTTGTCACGCCCGCCCGGGCCATTTCAGACGGTGCGGATTACCTTGTCGTAGGCCGTCCAATACGGGATGCCGACGATCCGCGCGCTGCCGCGGAAACCATTCAGCAACAGATCGCTTCCGCACTATAAGCCCGATCAAAAGCATTCCCATCCCACCGCCTGGCCCCCGGCCGGCGGATTGCGCCAGTTTCCCGGGTTCTGGCGCGATGGTCTGGTCCGCAAAAAAACGTTGACAAAACTTAATCTGCTGGATTACGATACGCTCGTAACCTCATAATAATGAATGAAAACAGCTTTTGATGGACTGCTTGATATCTCCAATTAAAAGCTTTTACGATCCTCTCCGGCTCTGCCGGATTCCCGGGCGGGTACACTACCAGCCCGGTTTTTTTGTGCGCTGACAAAGCGGTCAAAGTCGTCCGACCCCGGCTCTGGTAATATGAACAGCCCGGAATATGTAGTTCGGTTATTGGCATTGATTGAATGAGTGCGGATATTCCTAAAATCGGGTTTATGGCCACCCTGAGGCTTCGTTGGCTCTTGCTGTTGCGGGCTATCCTGCATTGGTGGGTGAAAGCGAAATCGCTGCCATCACCATTTGAAGACCTCGATATCGATTTACAAAAACCGATCTGTTACGTGATCGACTCCTATTCCCTGTCCTCCCTGCTGATACTCGACAAATCCTGTGAAGAGCTGAAGCTGCCCCGGCCATTGTGGCCCATGCCTGTTTTAGAAGACGTCGAAGCCAGAGCCTACCTCGCGTTGCGTCGAAAAAAAGGGCTTATCGTCCGGCGCACAACTCCGAGGAGCCACTCCGAAACACTCAAAGGGATGGTCGAAATGATTTGTGGCGGAGAAGTGCCGGATATTCAGCTGGTTCCCGTCACGGTACTGATCGGACGGGCTCCTGACAAAGAAACCGGGCTGGCCAAAATCTTCTTCACGGAATCCTGGGAAATTGGAGGACGAATCCGTCGATTCATCAGTTCACTGATCAATGGCAGGAGCACCATTGTGCAGTACAGCCCGCCGATCTCCTTGCGCAAATTGGCGGATGAAGACCTCGGAGCCGCGCGGAGCCTGCGCAAAGTGTCCCGCATTTTACGCGTTCATTTCCGCCGTGTGCGTAGTGCAGCCATCGGCCCTGACCTTTCACACCGGCGGACCTTTATCGACCAGATGCTGCGTAGTCCGTCCGTCAGGAAAGCCATCGCAGAGCAGGCCCGAAAAAATAAAATCAGCGAACACAAGGCCTGGAAGCAAGCGCGTAAGGATGCTTACGAGATTGCCGCGGATTACTCCTATGCCTTCGTCAGGGCCGCCTATTTCGCACTGACGTGGTTCTGGAACAGGATTTACGATGGCGTGGAGCTCCAACACTTTCGCGCATTCCAGAAGCTGGCTCCGGACTACGAAGTTATTTATGTACCTTGCCACCGTAGCCACATCGACTACCTGTTGGTCTCATATTTCATCTACCACAACGGGCTGGTGCCTCCCCACGTGGCGGCCGGCCTCAATATGAATCTCCCGGTGCTGGGTCGATACATTCGCAAGGGTGGGGCATTCTACCTGCGGCGAAGTTTCCACTCGCAAAAGCTATATTCAGCGGTGTTCCACGAATACCTGAGCCGGATCTTTGCCAACGGCACATCCATTGAGTACTTCATCGAGGGGACCCGTAGCCGGACGGGGCGATTGCTGCGCCCCAAGGGCGGCATGCTCTCGATGACCATACGAGGGTATCTGAAGTCATCATCCCGGCCAGTGATGTTTCAGCCAATCTACGTGGGTTATGAGCGCCTGGTGGAAGGCAATAGCTATACAGCAGAGTTGTCCGGGCAAAAAAAGAAATCAGAATCACTGTCTGATCTGTTCAAAATATTCGGGGTAGTGAAGGAGCGCTATGGCAAGGTTCATGTCAGCTTTGCCAAACCCATATTCCTGGATGACATGCTGGACAAGCATGCGCCCGGGTGGCGGGACAATCCGCTCGAATCTGATCAGAAACCCAGCTGGCTCAGCCCCATGGTCCAGCAGCTGGGCGACCAGATCATGACTGCAATGAACGAGGCTGCACACGTCAACGCCATCAATCTGCTGGCAGTTATCCTGTTGACGATGAAGAAGCAGGCGATAGCGCGCGAGGAACTGCTTGATCAGCTAGACCTTTACCTCAGCCTGCTTGAACATTGCCGCTATTCGGACCGCATTACCTACACCGGCAGATCAGCCGGGGAAATTATTTCCTATGGCATCGAGATGGGGGTGATCGAGGCGCGGCAGCACCCGCTGGGCGACATCATTGCACTGTCACCTGAACACGCCGTGCTGCTGACTTATTTCCGCAATAACATTTCCCACCTGGTGGCCGTGCCTTCGCTGGTAGCCAGTTGTTTCCTCAATAAGCGAAAAATAGACAGGACCAAGCTGCACCGTGTCACGCAGGCGATCTATCCCTTCCTCAAATCGGAGCTGTTCCTGCCCTGGGGGGAAGACGGCTTAGTGGAAACGGTCGACAACCACATCAAGTGGCTGAAGGATCAGGGCCTTTTGCTGGAACACGAGGAAAGCGGAATTCTGGAACGGGCCGAAGGCAGCAGCCAGGAAGCACAACGCCTGAGGATCATGGGACACGGGCAAATCCAGACTTTCGAGCGCTATTACATCACCATCGCCGTCCTGGCCAAGAACGGCTCAGGAACCCTGACCCGCAGCGAGCTCGAGCGGCTCTGCCTGCTCACCGCACAGCGCATCTCCCAGCTCAGTGAATTTGCCGCGCCCGAATTCTACGACCGCAACCTGTTCCGCCAGTTTATCGCTCTGCTCAGGGAAAACGGCACCCTGACCACCAACCCCGAAGGAAAACTCGAGTTTGGTGATAAAATTACCCAAATGAGCGAAGACGCCAAAATTATTCTCAGCAAGGAAATTCGCTACGGCATTATGCGCGTCGCGCCCCAGGTCCTGCAGGAGCCAGACCCTGAAAGCGACCAGTAACGGACGCAGAGCAATTTAATTCAATTACTTTGATCAGGCATCCAGATCAGGAATGAGTTTGGATTCGAGCAGGGCGATCCAGTCCTTGAGTTTCAGTTTGCGTTTTTTGAGGCGGGTCAGGCGAAGCTGATCCACGCGGGGATCCTCGACCAGCTGGGCTATGGCCTGGTCGAGGTCACGATGTTCCTCTCTGAGGCCGGCAATCAGCATGGCGATTTCGCCAGGGTCGTTTGAATTCAAGCTCACTGTACTAGTGTACTGCATCGTAATTAATGGTGCTTTCAGAGGCCAATCTTTCTTGATTTGATCCTGTCTGGGGATCATCTTTTGATTTCGCGTAAAATGTGCGGATTGTCTGGAAAAAAAGCATATATGAGCAAGATGGATCAACGGCGATATTCGGACGCCAGTCTTGGCAAGCGGCTACAACGAAAAACCGGTCGTGCGATAGCGGACTTCAACATGATCGGCGATGGCGACCGGGTGATGGTCTGCCTGTCGGGTGGCAAGGATTCCTATACTTTGTTGAATATGCTGATGGCTTTGCAAAAACGGGCGCCGGTGCATTTTGATCTGATGGCGGTTAACCTCGACCAGAAACAGCCAGGCTTTCCTGAGCACGTGCTGCCGGAATACCTCGACCAGTTTGACATCCCGTTTCACGTGATTGAACAGGACACTTACAGCGTGGTTAAAAGAGTCATCCCGGAAGGCAGGACCACCTGCGGCCTTTGTTCGCGGCTGCGCAGAGGCGCTCTGTACAATTTCGCCAGCGAAAACGGGGTCACCAGAATTGCCCTGGGTCACCATCGCGACGACATTATTGAAACCCTTTTCCTCAACCTGTTCAACGGTGGGCGAATCAAGGCCATGCCACCAAAACTGCTGTCTGACGATGGTCAGCATGTAGTGATCCGTCCGCTGGCTTATTGCACTGAAGAAGACATCACGCGCTACGCAGAGACGAAAAAATTCCCGATCATTCCCTGTGACCTGTGCGGTACACAACCGAAGCTCCAGCGCCAGCAAATCAAATCGATGTTGTCTGAATGGAAGCGGGCTCACCCCGGCAGGATCGAAAATATTTTCAGGGCGATCAGTCATGTCTCCCCGTCGCAACTGGCGGATCATGAACTTTTCGATTTCATCAACCTGGGCAACGATTCTCATGAACCCGACGGGTCACCCGGCTGGCTGATCCCGGATGGCAGAATCCACGGCGAGATGAAACCCACCCGCGTGTAGCAGACGGAAGCAAAATGGACAGAAGAAAATTTGTGAAAACAGCCGGCGTCGCAGGCCTGGCTGGAACTGCAGGGCTTCTTTCTGCCTGCGGCGGCAAAGCGGGTGTCTCAGACTGTGCCGAGAGCACTGCAGGCCCTGCCGCTGAAGCCATCGAATGGAAAATGGTGACCACCTGGCCGCGGGACTTCCCTGGCCTGGGTACCGGCGCTACCCATCTGGCAGACCTGATCGGCAAGCTCAGCAATGGCCGGCTCAAGGTCAAAGTCTACGGCGGAAACGAACTCGTGCCCCCGTTCGAAGTATTCGACGCGGTCCAGCGGGGCACAGCCGAAATGGGCCATGGCGGGGCGTATTACTGGAAAGGGAAAATACCGGCTTCCCAGTTCCTGGGCGGTTGGCCCTTCGGTCTGACAGGCAATGAGATGAACGGTTGGTTCTATCACGGTGGCGGCCTTGAAATCTACCACGAAGCCTACGCGCCTTCCGGACTGATACCTTTTCCGGTTGGCAATTCGGGCACCCAGATGGGCGGCTGGTTCAACAAGGAAATTAACAGCGTAGCAGATCTGAATGGCCTGAAAATGCGCATCCCCGGGATTGGCGCCGAAGTGCTCAAACGCATCGGTGGCACACCGGTGAACATTCCGGGCGCGGAACTGTTCACGGCCCTGCAAAGCGGCACCATTGACGCTACAGAATGGGTCGGGCCAATGAATGACCTGGCTTTTGGCCTGTTTCGGGCGGCGAAGTATTACTACTACCCGGGTTGGCACGAACCCGGCTCAGCTCTTGAAGGCATCGTCAACGCAGAAGCCTGGGCGTCCCTGGCGCCCGATTTACAACAAATCGTAGAGACCGCCTGCAAGGCAGCTTCCATGGACATGTACGCCGATTTCGAAGCCAGGAACGGTACAGCCCTGAATACGCTGATCAATGAGCACCAGGTTGAGTTGCGCGCCTTTCCCGATGAGGTGCTGGATGAACTCAAACGGGTTTCCTTCGAAGTACTGGAGGAACTGGCCGCAGCTGATGAAATGTCAGGCAAGGTCTGGGCTTCATTCAAGGCCTATTTCGACACGATTCGCGGTTGGACCGAGATCGGTTCACAATACTTTCTCAACCGCCGCTAATCATCTGATCCGATTCAGGAGGAGAGCAATTGGCAAACGCGATTGAACTTACCGTATCGATTTTCCTGCTGACCCTGGGCGCATCCTACCTGTTTCAACACGAACAATGGACACTGTTTTTACGTGAGGCCATCCAGCGCCCAAGGCAACTATTCCCCATTGCCCTTGCCATGCTCGCGGCGGGTGTCTTCATTGGAGCAGCCTACAATGACTGGTCCTCCACCTGGCCCGTCTTCATCACCGTGCTCGGCTGGCTGATGGCCCTGGAGGGCGCCCTTATCCTGATCGTCCCGGGATTCCTCCGGCCCTTGCAAAAAATCCCTGACCGCTTCCTCACCTGGTACCTGCGCATCGGCGGCCTGCTCCTCATCATCCTCGGTAGCCTGCTCTATTGGCATTGATCAGGAAATTTTTCTGCAGAGGATAAATGATCAGCCTTAACCAGGATAGATCACTCCCGGCAGCCAGGTGACGAGTTCGGGTATGAGGGCCAGCAGGCCGAGTACCAGGACCTGGATGATGATAAAGGGGATGACGCCGCGATAAATGGCGGAAGTGGGAACAGAGTCTGGACAGACGCCCCTGAGGTAGAACAGTGAAAAACCGAAAGGTGGCGTGAGAAAGGAGGTTTGCAGGTTCACAGCCATCATGATGCCCAGCCAGATGGGATTGAGGCCCATCGCCATCAGCACTGGCCCGACAATTGGAACCACCACAAAAGTGATCTCGATAAAGTCGAGCACGAAGCCCAGTAAGAACATCACCAGCATGACCGTGATCATGGCGGTGACCACGCCACCTGGCAGTCCGGTGAGGAGTTCGGCGATCAGCTCATCCCCGCCGAAACCCCTGAAGACCAGGCTGAACAGGGATGCTCCGATCAGGATCATGAATACCATCGCGGAAATGCTGCTGGTCCGGTAGACCACGTCTTTCATGGTTTCCATGGAAAGATTACCGCTGATCGAAGCCAGCAATATAGCGCCCACCGCACCGACTGAAGCCGCCTCTGTTGGCGTCGCGATTCCCTTCAGTATCGATCCCAGCACCGCAACGATTAGCATCAACGGCCCGGCCGCCAGCGCCAGCAATCGCCCGAGACTAACCCTGTCTTCCCCGCTATCCTCGTCTGCCGGCATGGTTTCAGGCTTTAGCCAGGCCAGGGTGGCGAGATAGATCAGGTAAGCGACTACAAGGATCAGTCCGGGCACCAGCGCGCCGGCAAACAGTTCACCGACCGAAATCGTCTCGGGGCTGTAATTGCCCATCTGAAGCTGCGCCTGCTGGTATGCATTCGACAGAACGTCCGCCAGCATTACCAACACGATGGACGGCGGAATAATCTGCCCCAGCGTGCCGGCAGAGCAGATGGTGCCGGTGGCGACAGACGGGTGGTAGCCCCTGGCAAGCATGGTCGGAAGAGAAATCAGTCCCATGGTCACCACTGTGGCGCCCACGATCCCGGTGCTTGCAGCCATCATTGCACCCACCAGCACAACGGCGATGCCAAGCCCGCCCGGCACACCGCGCATGATTTGCGCCAGGGACTGCAGCAACTGATCAGCGAGCTTCGACCGTTCCAGCATCACGCCCATAAAAACGAATATCGGAACGGCAATCAGGGTCTCGTTGGTCATGATGCCGTAAATGCGGTTTGGAAATGCTTCCAGGAATACCGCATCGAAGGTGCCGGTCAAAACACCCAGGCCCGCAAAGAGAAGCCCGGTACCTGCCAGTGTGAACGCAACCGGGAACCCTGCCATCAATGCCAGGCCGATGGCGAGAAATAACCCGAAAGCCATCCAGCCTGCCACTACGATTTGTGCTCAAGGTACAGGTCTTTCAGACTTACATAATGCCGGGCGTTGTAAGCCAGGTTTTGCACTTCCGCCTCCCGTAGTACGCGGGCAAAACGTGCTGGATTGCCACGCCACAGGGTACCTGATGGCACGGTGGTCCCGATCCGGATGCGATTCACGTCTCCTCTGATAACCGCCATCGGCCATACGGAAACGTCATCACCCAGTACCACGGAACCGGTCACGCTGGCCTTTTCATCAATGTAAACCCGGGCCCCCACTTGCGGGTGCTCGAGCATGAATCGGTATATGTTCTTATTTTCCGGGGATTTCATGAAGGAGGCATGGTACCACCAGTCGCTGACGGGAAAGAATATCTTAACTTCATTTTTTATGCACAGAAACCTGTGTAAATGAAAAATCACCAAGCTACTCGGAAAATCAATCTCTCTTTGCCATGTTTTCATCCTATCTTTTTGATTTATATATATTTACTCTCTTCCACCCTTTCAACCGGATGTCTCATCCGGAAGACTATCGGACGTCCTGACCCCGGAAACCCGTCATTTACTCACAGAGTTATCCACAGCCTGGCCGGAACTCGGAAGGTTGCTGCCACCTGATCATCAATATTAGGATCCATGTTATATCTTCTGCATAGCCCAACGGTTTACAATATGCCGTTTCCAGGGCCTTAGAGATACATTCCGTGAAAGATCATATTGAAGAATTGCTGGCCCAGTCATTGCTGCATCTGCAACGGGAAGGTGTTCTGCCTGCTGAATCCGAACCCGCCATTCAGCTGGAACGAACCCGTTCACCGGAGCATGGCGAATTTGCTACGAACCTCGCCATGGGGTTGTCCAAAGCCGCCGGGATGTCACCGCGTGACTTGGCCCAGGCCATCATTGATCACATGCCGATGTCACGGCAGATCGACCGGCTTGAAATTGCCGGCCCGGGCTTCGTCAATTTCTTTCTCAACCGCCGCGCACTAACCGGTGTCATCAAGGATGTGCTGCGCCAGGGAGAACGTTACGGGCACCTGATCCCCGCAAGGGAGGAAAATCTGACCATCGAGTTCGTATCCGCCAATCCGACCGGGCCACTGCATGTCGGGCATGGACGCGGGGCTGCCTATGGCGACAGCCTGGCCAACATCCTCGAGTGCGCAGGGCACGACGTCCAGCGCGAGTACTACGTCAATGACAACGGCCGGCAGATGGACATTCTTGCTCTTTGTGTCTGGTTGCGATACCTCGAATTGTGTGGTGAAAGAATCCAGTTTCCAGACAACGGCTATCGCGGTGAATACATCTACGACATCGCCCGCATGGTGCGCGCCGAGAATGGTGACAAATGGCGCTTCACCGGCATGGAAGTTGAAGATGACTTGCCGGTCCCGCTCGCGCAGGGCGGCAACGGGGAAGTACACATCGATGCGCTCATAAAACGTGCCCGTGGCCTACTGGGCAAAAAAGGCTACTCAGTGTTTTTCGATGCTGCTCTCAACAACATTCTGACTGACATCAAGGATGACCTGTCAGATTTTGGTGTGCGCTTTGACCGGTGGTTCTCAGAGCAGGAGTTGGAAGATAGCGGTGCTGTCGAATACGCAATCGAGCGCCTGCGGGAGAATGGCCACCTGTTTATCAAAGACGGCGCAACCTGGTTTCGCGCTTCGGCGCTTGGCGATGAAAAAGACCGGGTCATCGTTCGCGAAAACGGCCGGACAACCTATTTTGCATCTGATATCGCCTATTTCCTCAACAAGCTGGAGCGTGGATTCGACCGCGCATTATATGTACTGGGTGCTGATCATCATGGCTACGTAGCCCGCTTGCGCGCGGCAGCTCAAGGTCTGGGCGAGGACCCTGACAGGCTGGAAATACCCCTGGTCCAGTTCGCGGTATTGTTTCGCAATGGTGAGAAAGTGCAAATGTCGACCCGTTCCGGCCAATTCATCACCTTACGGGAACTGCGCGAGGAGGTGGGCACCGATGCAGCCCGTTTCTTCTACATCATGCGCTCTCATGAACAGCACCTGGATTTCGATCTGGACCTGGCAAAATCCCACAGCAATGAAAATCCGGTGTTCTACATTCAGTATGCCCATGCGCGGATCTGCAGTGTATTCCGCAACCTGGAACAGATGGACCTGTTTCACAACGAGGCCATCGGCGAGGCCGCCCTGGACTTGTTGAAGGAGGATCACGAACTGGCCCTGATGCGCTCAATCAGTCGTTTTCCCGAGACTATTGAATCCGCGGCCCGCCTCCGCGCACCTCACCTGATGGCGCACTATCTTTCCAGCCTGGCCACCGATTTGCATTCTTATTACAACGCGCACCAGTTCCTGGTCGAAGAAGAGAATCTGCGTAATGCCCGCCTGAACCTGGTGCTGGCGACACGTATCGTCTTGAAAAAAGGCCTGGCTTTGCTGGGTGTCTCCGCACCCGAGGAAATGTGAATGGCGAAAAGTAAGCGGAGAAAGGTGAGCAGACAACGGGGTGCAAGCAGGGGTAAGCAGGGAACGCCGGCATGGATGTGGTTGTTTACCGGCATCCTGATCGGACTTGGCCTGGCATACTATCTGTGGGCCAAGGGCTACATTCCTACACCCGCAAGTGAGTTACCGCAAGCCAGCGATGCGATCCAACAGCGCTCTGAACCGGCGATCGCCGATGACCTGTCAAAACGTGAAGTCAAACCGGAAAAACCCCGTTACGATTTCTTTACCGTGCTGCCTGAAATGGAAGTCGTGGTGCCGGAGCAGGAGCTGAAAGATTCCAGCAAACCGCAAGCCCGGGCTCCGCAGCAGAATGCCGAAATTTACCTGTTGCAGGTGGGGTCATTCCGGCAAGCAGATGAAGCAGAACAATTGAAGGCGCGCCTGGCGCTACTGGGCATGACGGCGAAAATCCAGACCGTCAACGTCAACGGCGCCACCTGGCACCGCGTGCGCATCGGCCCCGTCACCGGCGCCCGCCAGGCCGACGAAATGCGAAGCCGCCTGACCACCAACGGCATCGACAGCCTGGTCATGAAAAAACCTTAGCGGTTTTCTTTGGCGTAGAGGTCAGTAATCGGGGGCTTCTCAGCGGCCGTGGCGGCTTTCCAGGATTTGCGCCAGGCTTCGAATTGTTTCCAGAACTGTTTGCTGTCCCAGCTCACTTCCTGGTCCTGGCGGTAGCCGGTCGAGTCCATCGCATAGACACTGGCGCGCAGAGCCTGGTCTTCCAGTCCGGCTGCGAATTCGAGCAGGCTGCCCGAAGCGCTGCAGTGCGGACCGAATTGTGCAAGCCAGTTGGCCAGGGCCTGACGCGCCTGGCCGCTATCGCTGATTTCACAGCATCGCTTCAGCTGTTTCAGGATTTGCGACTCGTCTTCGCTTTGTGCGGATCCCGCTGCGTTAACGGCGCGCTCGCGGTGCCCCCCGCGCATCCGCCAGGCGGCAGCCAGTGTGAGCAACCACAAGAGAGCAAACAGGATGGCAAGCCAACGCCAGTAGCCCGGCTCATGACTGATCAGGGCAGTGCTGGAATCATCCGTAATCAGCCCGCTGGAATCCGGCGCCAACGGTAATGGCTGCGGCAACGACGCCACGGCCGAAGCTTGTACCTGGAGAACCTTGGCGGGAAGGACGGCTGTCTGCTGGCGATCGTTGACGGTATCCCACCAGTGCACCTTCAGTTCGGGCAGGATCAGCTCGCCTTCCTGTTCGGGCACTACCGCGTAGCGAAATTCCTTGTGGCCCAGCACCCATTGACCATCGTCACGGGTAATTCCTTGCGGCTGGTCCGGGTAGATCCGCGCGTTGGGAATTTCCGGCCAGACAGGCTCAGTGATCATGCTCTCTTCAAGCCCCACGGCATCAACAATCACGGTGCGGGTCACCGGCTCACCTACACGCAGCGAATCCCCTGCCGAAATATGCTGCGCCAATTCCAGCTTGCGGGCCGGCTGCCACGAATCACCGCTGAAGGAAGCGGCACGTGGCTGGATGGTCAATTGAATGGGGTCGCTCTCCACCTGTATCCGTCGCCCCCTCACGGCAGGCTGCCACAGACGGTCCGAGCGGGGCTGCACCAGGCGGCCTGACAGTTGTAAAGGTGGAATTTCCAGCTTGCCCGAGCGCTCAGGAAAGATCGCGTAGTGCCGCTCGAGCACCCGGTAGCGGATTCCGTTTCTTTCTGCCTGGTAAGGCACCTCGTCCAGCAGGCGCACCGAAGCAGGTGAAGGTTCCGGCTGACTGATCGCGGCTTCGGTCAGGTTTTGCTGGTAGTACACGCGCACAGCCAGACCCAGTTGTGCGTGTACGTAGTGCTGGGAATCAAGCGGCGAGACCTCGGCTTCAACAAACACCGGGGGCATTTCGCCGGGCTCCGGTTCCGGGGCGGGATCAACACGGATGGCAATTGACCGGGTCGTGCTGTCACCAATTTTCAGCGCTGGAATCTTCAAATCACCGCTGCGTTTCGGTTCCAGGACAATCATCAAACGCACTTCTGCGGATTGGCGGCCGTTGACAATGGACATCTGGGTTTCAGAACGCCGGTCCAGTATGGCGAAATCGGATTCAAGCACGGACAGATCGGCATCCAGGCTCTGCTTGGGATCGCCAGTCCCCAGAACCAGGGTCACGGTTTCACCTTGCACGATCCGATTGCGGTCAAGCTTCGCACTGATCTCCGCTGCAGAGGCCAGCAGCGGAATCAGCGCCAGCAGGAAAACAAGCGTCAGCGGCAGCGCTGAAAAAGCGGGAATTTTCAAGCCACTGGTCTTGATGATTTCATTTACCACGTTTCGGTCTCATCTTCCGGCGCGCCACGGCGCTGATGTTGATTTCTGAATTTGCGGCGCAGAAGGCCACCGGGATCGTCGGGGATACGGCGCAGCCATTGCTCCATGGCCTGGGCGTCTTCTTCGGACCACGCTTCAGCGTAATCCATTTGCTCGCCCTCATCTTCGCTCATCTCTCCTTCCTGCTGTTCTTCTCCCTGCTCCCCTTCCTGCTGTTCCGACTGCTCGCCCTGTTCAGACTGATCCCCTTCCGATTGCTGTGACTGATCTCCTTCCTGTTGCTCCTGGGAAGAATCTCCATCCTGCGACTCACTATCTTCCCCTTCCTGTTGCTCCTGCTGCTCTTTCATTTTTTCGAGCAATTCACGGTTGTGCAGTGCATCCGGCATACCTGGTTCGAGCTGAAGCGCCTGATCGTAAGCCTCGATTGCTGCCTCATACTCGCCCAGGTGGGCCAAAGCGTTGCCGCGATTGTAATGGGCGTCAGCGGAATCCAGCCGCGACCAGGAATCGAAGGCATTCACGTATTCACCGCTTCGATACCAGGCTTCTCCCGATAGATCAGGATCAACGGCCAGTGCAGCTGCTTTTTCAGCCTGTTCGGATTGCAGAGCCCGGTACGCCTGTTGGTCCTTCCTGAGCCAGGTCGCATCCCACCAGTCTGCACGCGCGGTCCCGGCATAAAACATCCCGGGCAGGACCAGCAGCGGCAACAGGAAAAACAGGCCGCGCCTGAAGCCCAGGATGGCCAGCGGCAACAATAACAACACCAGCCAGGGGCCGGCGTCTTTCCAGCGTTCGCCCAGGGCGTCTTCACGGCGGGCAAATTCACTGCCGCCCAGATCCTGCCACAGGGAAGACTCCGAACCGGAGGCGCCCAATTCCGTGTAGTTACCGCCCCCGGCCTCCGCCACAGCCTGCAGGCCGGTACGATCCAGTTTCGCGATGACCACGTTGCCGGCACGGTCGCTCACAAAGCCACCGGCACTTGGGACAGGGGCGCCTTCCAATGATCCAACGGCAAGCACGGATGTGAAGATACCGTCATCCCGTAATTCCCGAGCCTTTGCCGCCAGCCGGAAATTGGCTGAATCCGTCACCAGCAGAATTTCCCCGCGGCTGAGGCCGGCCCGCTCCAGCAGGGACGCAGCCAGGGCCAGAGCCAGGTCCGCCCGGCTCCCCGCCACCGGAATGATGTCCGGTTGCAAAGCAGGCAGCAGGTTGGCGATCGTGTTCATGTCTTTGGTCAGCGGTGACACCACGTAGGCATCGCCCGCGAAGGAGACCATGCCGGTCTGACCCTCTTCGGTGGCTTGCAAAAGGTCGGCAAGCCGAAAGCGGGCCCGCGTCAGACGGTTTGGCCTCAGGTCTTCCGCCAGCATCGAACGCGACAGGTCCAGCACGATCACACGGGCATCACGGGCCGAAAACGAACTATCCGGCAATTTTTGCCAGCTCGGCCCGGCCAGCGCCAGTATGCATATCAACAGGGCCACAGCCGCCAGCCAGCGGCCACCGCCACGGCTTTTCTCACCGGCCTGCCTGACGCTCAGCCAGCGCAGCAAGTGTGGATCGCAGACCTGCGACCAGTCGCCTGAAGGCCGCCGGCTGCGATGCCACCACCAGGGCAGAACAATCACCAGCGGTAACAGAAGCAGCCAGTAGGGCCGGATAAAGTGCAACAGCGTGAAAGCGTTCATGCGGCCACCACACTCCTTCGCATTCCCGGCAGCATCGCCACCACGACGGCAGCCAGTGCGAGCAGAAATGCGATTGATAACGGCCAGTGAAACAACTCGTCAACCGGTCTCACCGCCTCCTGATCACTTTCCACCGGCTCCAGCTCATCCAGTTGTGCATAAATTCGCACCAGCGCCTGCGCATCACGCGCACGAAAATAAGTGCCGCCTGTTCGTTCTGCGATGGCCTTCAGGGTGCCTTCATCGAGGTCGGCAGACGGGTTCACCATGCGTGACCCGAAAAAGTCCTGCACCATCATTTCATCGGCGCCGACTCCGACCGTGTAAATCGTCAGGCCTTCGCGTGCCGCGAATTCAGTGGCTTGCAAGGGCTGGACTTCACCGGAGGTGTTTGCGCCATCGGTCAGCAGGATCAGTACCCGCTCGCTCGCTGCGTCCTCCCGCAAACGCTTCACCGCCAGGCCGATTGCATCACCAATGGCTGTTTCCCGCCCGGCCAGGCCGATTTCTGATTCATCCAGCAGGATTGAAGTGGTTTCCGTGTCAAAGGTCAGTGGTGTCTGCAGGTAGGCCCGGCTACCGAACAACACCAGCCCCACCCGGTCGCCCCTGCGGCGCTGGATGAACTCGCCGGCGACTTTCTTGACCACCGCCAGTCGATTGACTGCCTGGTTGTTCAGGATCATGTCCTGGGTGTCCATACTGCCGGAAATATCCACCGCCAACAGAAGGTCACGGCCACTCACCGGCAGGGTCTCAATTTCACCCACCCATTGGGGCCTGGCGGCCGCGAACAGCAGGAATATCCATGCCAGGCTGGCCGCCACTGCCAAAACAGGCTTTTTCATCCAGCCTGAACCGGTCGTGCTTATCATTGAAAACCACGGGACTTTCAGTGCAAGTGATCCCGCCTGTGAAGCAGCTGACAGCCATTTCCTGATCAACCACGGCAATGGCAGCAACAACAGCAGCCAGGCCCAGACCAGGGTCAGCCCTTCAGATGGCAGCGTCTCAGCCATATAAACGCACCCATGTCCTGACGTGTTGATTAAGGGCCCCGGCATCAAATTCCGGGCCAGGCTCATACGGACCCTGCGCGAGAACCGCCAGGCTGGATGTTTCCCCTTTTTCCGGCAGAAGCGATATCAGGAAGCCGACCCACTCATCGCCCTGCAAGCTGGCGCAAGCGTTCCCGGGAAATGCGTTCAGGGCCACCACCCTGAACAAACGGTTCAGGCCGGACAGGTACTCCTGCGCCTGCTGTTCCGGATCAAATTCGCGGTTCAAGTCATCCAGTGCGGCCAGCAACTCACGCTGCCGTTTGTGTGCGGCCAGTTTGCGCCCCGTCACCCGTACGGCAAAAAACAGCACCAGCAACAGCAGCAGGGCCAACAGCCACCAGCCAGGAGCAGGTGGCCACCAGCCCGGGTTACCCGCGGAATGGATATCCTGTAACTGATCCAGCAGTTGTGAATTATCGGCATTCATCCAGGGATCTCACATCGGCCGTCCGACCAGTATGCGAAGCTCACGGCCCAACACATCCACCGGATCTTCATCCGTGTGCAGCACCAGCCAGCCACACTTGTGTTTCTGGAACAGCCTGCGAGGCTCACTCAAATGCCTGAGACTCATGGCCTCATAACGGCTCCTGGATGCCTTCTGCCCCATGTCCAGAACGCTTGAAGTCTCACCATCGGTAATCGGGTATCGACCAGCAGGCAGCATGTGTTCAGCGACATCCAGCACCTGGCAGCCGATCACGTCATTATGCTGGCGCAGGCGCGACAGGTGGCGATTGCAATCTTCATCCATGCTGAAGAAATCACTGATGATAATAATCAGGCTACCGGGGCGTGCGGCATGGCGCACCCGCTCCAGTGCACCCGACAGTGGTTCCTGGTCCTGATCCAGCCTTGTTTCGGGTTGCAACCAGTCCACCAGTCCCTGGATCATGCGCATCGCACCGCGGCGCCCACCGGCCGGTCTCAATTCACGGTGGCAGCCCGGCGCGAACAGGAATCCGCCAATCCGGTCACCCCTGCGCACAGCCGACCAGGCCACGGCGGCAGCCATCTGACCGGCGGCCACGGATTTGAGCCTGCGCCGGGTGCCGAAATAAAGGCTGGGGCTGGCATCCATCACGACCAGTACCGGCCGCTCACGTTCCTCCTGGAAAACCTTGGTGTGAGCACGGCCGGTACGCGCGGTGACACGCCAGTCCATGTTCCTGATGTCGTCGCCCGGCTGGTAATTTCTCGACTCGAGAAAATCGACACCCCTGCCGCGGAAGCGGGAACGGTAAGCACCCGCCAGCGCTGATGCCGCGGGCTGCCGCATGGGGAGCCTGAGCGCGTGACACCGGGGGCGCAGTCCGATCAACTCCGTCGCCGTCAGGTGAATGCCATCCCCTTCGCGGAAGGGGCGACGGACTGCGTTCATGGTACGGGAACCAGTTCCAGTAATCGTTTGACCAGTTTATCCACGGTAACGGCATCTGCCTCTGCCTCGTAGGAAAGCAGGACGCGATGGCGCATCACATCGTAAATCATGGCATGAATGTCATCCGGGGAAACGTAATCCCGTCCATCGAGCCAGGCGCGGGCGCGGGAGCAGCGGTCCAGCGCGATGGTCGCCCGGGGGCTGGCGCCATAGCTGACCAGCCTGGACAGGTTCTCATCCCAGCTACCCGGATCCCGGGTGGCCAGAACCAGTTGCACAATGTATTCCTGGAGCGCCGGTGCAAGATACAGGTCCAGCACACCCCGCTGGGCCGCAAACACCTGCTCTTGTGTCACCAGCACCGGTGCCGCAGAAGTCTCGCCCAGTTCATCGCGTGCCTGCTGGCGGGCGAGTTCAAGAATTTTCTGTTCAGATTCCGCGTCGGGATAACCAATTGATACCTGCATCAGGAATCGATCGAGCTGGGCTTCCGGCAGTGGATAAGTGCCCTCCTGCTCGATCGGGTTCTGGGTGGCCATTACCAGGAACAGTGGTGGCAGGCGATAGGTAACACGGCCCACGGTCACCTGGTGCTCGCCCATGGCTTCCAGCAATGCCGACTGTACCTTTGCAGGCGCACGATTGACTTCATCAGCCAGGATCAGGTTGTGAAAAATCGGGCCCTGCTGAAATTCAAAACTGCCTTCCTGTGGACGGTAGATTTCGGTACCCGTCAGGTCGGCCGGCAGCAGGTCGGGCGTGAACTGAATCCGATGGAAGTCCCCCTCGATCCGGTCTGCAATCACCTTGATCGCCGTGGTCTTGGCCAGGCCCGGCGCGCCCTCGACCAGCAAATGTCCATTGCTCAATAGCGAAATCAACAAGTGTTCCATCAAACGGTGTTGGCCGATAATCAACTCATTGGCTGCCAAATTCAGAGTCTTGAATGCCTCGTGGGCATCGTTTTCGACACCCTGGGCGAGCTCCACGTTCTTAACTTCGCGTTCCATAAAAAGAATCCTGCGTAAATGCCTCGAATACTGAAGCGGGGAGTATACAGACTGACAAAAATTTGACCATATTTTCAGCCCTGCGACTGTGTACGAAATCAGTCTGATTTGGCAGTGTCATTGGTCATGCCGAATGCCGGAAAGTTCAAAAATACACCTGTGCCGGACTTTTATACAGCACCTGTTTTGCAACTACTCTTATACTCAGGGTATGGCTCTGGCTCGTATCCACATCCAACGCCCATGTTCGCGATCAGTCAGAAACAATCTGAGTTGAGTACCAGCCGCATGTTATGGTTAGGTGTACAAGATTCGCTGTAGATTGAAATTAAAATGAACTGTTGCTCACGTCATGTAGGTGCCGCACAACACTGCTTCGGATGGATGTCGAAGATGTATGAGCGCCGCCACCGCTCTCACTTATCCAAGAAAGCATCTCATCAGCGAGCTTTCCAATCACATGTGGAATTTTGGCTTTTGGTTGTTTGGCTCTGATTTCCGCAGTTTCGTTCATGATCCGCAGTTTGTTCAGAAGTCAATAGAAGAGCGTGGCTTTCACCGTGTGTTCAATCGCGATTCCAATATGTGGCACACGCAGGTTTATGTGGCCAACTGAACCTCAGGTCACTGAAATTTGCGGTTCACAATTTCAGGTCTCGTTAAGCTTGTGGCTGCTACAGTTAACGTGTTAGCTCATCGCGAGATTATTCATACAAGTCTGCAAACAAGAATCCAATAGCCTCCCGATTCGAGGAGCGATTCATGACGGCAAACACATGCAAGCGCTTCTACGAGAATGTGACACCGATTCAGGAGGCAAAATTATGACCAGCAAACGCATGACCGAAGCCACTATCAACACGTCTTTGGATGCATATCTTCACGGCGCAAAAGAGGGCGATGCCTATCAAGCCCGACAATTACACGAAATGCTGGACTTGATGCTGACCGAGCGAGAAATTCCCGATGGCCAACTGTGGCTGACAGACCACGGCAAAATGCTGCTGGCCGATATGCACCGACAACTCAGTCAGTGTGAAGGCGAAGGCGACCAGTTACGGGACACCGTCCTGGATGCCGTCCAGCTCAAGCCGCACAAGGACAATTTGCAGGACCCCTGTAGCTATGTACGTGACCTGCGAATTGCCATTTCCGTGGCGAATGAACTTTGTGAACAGCGGGGCGAAGGTATGAATCCAAACATCACTCAGGCTGTAAAGGCTGTCGCTGACCATGGTGAGTTCGGTCTGAATCCATCTCGCATCCGCGAAGTTTACGACGAAATCGCAGCGACGGTTGGTGGCTTCAGGGAATTTTCACGCTGCTCATAGCCGTAAACGAACGGCTACAATTCCTGTGGGTCTATATCTATGGCCCAGCGGGTTTTCCGGGCAGATGGCAGATCCCGCAATAACGGCTGCCACTGATCGATCTGCCGGTGCAGGCTGGCGCGGCTGGAACTGAGTAACATCAGATACATTCTTGAGCGTCCACCCATACGCTCCATTATGGCCGGTATCGGTCCATTGGCCTTTGCCTCGCCTTGTGGAAAAACCTTGAGCGCCTCCTGTAAAAACTGCTGGGCCTGGGACCGCTCATGCGCTTCGGCGCGGAGCAGGGCCTGGTACCCCACCGGGGGCAGGCCCGCCAGCCGGCGCTCTTCCAGCAACCAGCGGGCATAGACCTCATAACCCTGGGTCAGCAGCAATTCGAGTGCGGGATGCTCGGGGTGAAAGGTCTGCAAGATCACGGTGCCCGCTTTTTCCATCCTGCCCGCCCGGCCCGCCACCTGCTGCAGCAATTGGCCCATGCGCTCCAGCGCCCGGTAATCCGCACTGTACAGAGCCTGATCGACGTTCACGATTACGACCAGGGTTACGTTGGGAAAATGGTGCCCCTTGGCCAGCATCTGGGTACCAACCAGCACGCAGGGCTCACCTTTCATGACTTCCTCCAATTGCCTGTCCATCACCCCTTTGCGGCTGGTGCGATCCCGATCGAAGCGCAGGACGGGCAGCCCGGGAAATCGCTGTTCCAGTGCCTCTTCCAATTGCTGCGTGCCCTCGCCCGCCCCCATCAAAGCATCTGCCTGGCATTCGGGACACAGGGCAGGAGTTTTTCTCTGGCGGCCACAATGATGGCAACACAGGCGGCCTGCACTGCGGTGCCAAGTCAGGTGCGCATCGCAACGGTCACAGCTGCCATGCCAGCCACACTGATGGCACATCAGGACCGGTGCGTAACCCCTGCGATTGAGGAAGACCATCACCTGCTCCTGCCGGTCGATGGCTTCCGCGATGGCTTCCAGCGCTGAAGAGGACAGACCCTGATACGTCTTTTGCTGACACAGATCCAGCACCCGCCAATGCGGCAGAGAAGCCCGGGTTGCCCGTTGACGCAGGCGATGCCAGGCATATTTTCCGCTGGCGGCATTACTCAGGGATTCCAGAGAGGGTGTGGCGCTGCCCAGCACCACGGGAATCCTGAGCTCAGCCGCACGCTTCACGGCAACATCACGGGCGGAGTAGCGGAAACCGTCCTGTTGCTTGAAAGAGGCATCGTGTTCTTCGTCAAGGATGATCAACCCGGCCTTGGGCAGCGGCGTGAAAAGAGACGAGCGTGTACCCACCACCAGCAGGGCGCGCCCGGCCCGGGCTTCTGCCCAGGCCGCCAGTCGTTTGCCATGGCTCAACCCGGAGTGGATGACGGCAGGCTCGAGCCCAAGGCGCTGCCGGAACCTTCGCAGCAATTGCGGGGTCAATCCAATTTCAGGGACCAGAACCAGTGTCTGCCGACCGGCTGACAGCACTCTCTCAATCAGGGTCATGTAGACCTCGGTCTTCCCGCTGCCGGTAATTCCATCGAGCAGATGGCAATGGAAATGCTGCAAATCATGTGAAATCTTGTCCACGGCTTTTTGCTGTTCCGGAGTCAACTGCGGGCCCGGTGTAAAAAACGGTTCTGCAGCTTCGGCCGTTTCCTCCTCCACCCAGCCCCCTTCCTTGAGACGGGCCAGCGTCTTACGCCACTGACTGCCGATGGAAGACAGTTTGTCACCGGCTTTTGGACCGTCAGCCAGCGCCTCGAGCATGGCGTGCTGAGACTTCGCCCTCCCGGCGGGCTGCCCCAGCCGCTGCCGGCCGCTATCAGTCAACAGGTACTGCAGCGGTGCTGCCGGCAGCTTTCCTTGCGCATTTCGGAGCACCGGCGGCAAAGCACTCAATACGACTTCACCCGGAGCGTGCTTGTAGTATTTCCAACACCACTTCAGCAGCTCGAGCAGTTTACTGTCGAATAGCGGTTCGGACTGATCCAGCGGTTGCACAATTCGATGGAGTTTCTCCGTTGGTAAAGCACTCTCCGTTGCGTGAGCGATCACAATACCAACCAGTTTTCTGTGCCCAAAAGGTACCAGGACACGCGAACCCACCGGTGTCAGTGAACCGTCTTCCGTCTGAAGGTAATCAAACAGTTGAGGCAGTGGCACCGGAATCGCGACTTTAATTATCGGATGGTGAATCATTTCGATCTGATTCTAGCATCGCAGCAGTAATCAGATTCCCGTTCTTTGCATTCGCTGTAATTCGTGACCTGTTGAATAAACAGGACACAATAAAACCGGCCCCTGCTTACGCTGGGGCCGGTTTTTTAATACTTTTTGTGCGCTCAGTTGATTTTGCGGTGCCCGGGCCCTTCGGAATTCAACTGCGAAAACTGATGCTCCAGCAACTCGAGATCTGACTCCAGTTCGGCCATGTCCGCCACGATGCGGGCAGCTTCACGAAGCAGAAGGTCAGGACCTTCATCCTCTTCTTCCTCTTCATCTTCCGCGGCAACTTCTTCAGCATCCCCTAAATCAGCTTCACCTTCGGGGTTGGGCGATACGGCCAGCACGCTGTTTTCGCTGAGCAGGGGATCAAGGGATTTTCGTTTTTCTTTCCGTTCAGCACGTTTGGCCTCACTTTCCGCCATTTTCTCCCGGCCTACCGACTCCAGCAAGGAGACGCTTTTCTCTTCCGCATGAACGTTGTATTCAGTGATATCGTTCAGCAGCCACTTGAATTCCTCGTTGTCGCCAATGCGGCCCTGATAGCGGCTATCGGTGACAGCCACCATGCGGCTGAGGTCGCCTGATGGAGCGTAGCGGGCAGGGTCGATACTGGTCCATGGCAGTGCATTGCTTAAAGAACTCTCACCGTATTCATCGGGTGTGCCGACCGAGGGAAATCGGATATCCGGCTCCACACCCCGGTTCTGGGTTGAGCCGCCATTGACGCGGAAAAACTGGGCCATGGTGATTTTAAGCTGGCCCATCCCTGGAGAATCCGAAGGCGCATAATCATCCAGATCGAGCAGGCTCTGTACCGTACCCTTGCCAAACGTGGGTTCGCCGATCACCAGCCCGCGGCCGTAATCCTGGATGGCAGCGGCAAAGATTTCTGAAGCGGAAGCGCTGTAGCGATTGACCAGTACCGCCAGTGGCCCGTGCCAGGCCATGCCTGGCTCCACATCCTCTTCCAGAGAAATGCGACCACTGGAATTGCGCACCTGAACAACCGGTCCCTTGTCGATAAACAGGCCGGTCAGCGTGGTAGCTTCCAACAATGAGCCGCCGCCATTGTTGCGCAGGTCCACCACAATACCCTGCACGCCTTGCTCTTCCAGGCTGGCGATCTCTTTGCGCACATCGCGTGTGCTGGAGCGGTAATCCGGCCTGTTCTCGGCGCGGCCATTGAAATCGAGGTAGAACACAGGGAGATCAATCACGCCGATCTTCACGACCTCATCCTCAGTACCGTCGACCGGTAATTCGATGACACTGCTCTTGGCCGCCTGTTCTTCCAGCCTGACCTCGTTGCGGACAATATCGATCACGCTGGAGGGTCCGCTGATACTGCTGTCTTCCGGTAAGACCTCAAGGCGCACAACAGTGTCCTTGGGTCCACGAATCAGGTCCACGACATCGTCCACCCGCCAGCCGATTACGTCCACCATTTTTCCTTCCCGCCCCTGGCCGACACCGGTAATGCGATCTCCTGCCTGGAGGCGCCCATCCTTGGCGGCAGGCCCGCCAGGAACAACACGGGAAATGGTGGTGTACTCACTCTCGCGGCCCAGCAATGCACCGATGCCTTCCAGCGACAACTTCATCGAGATTTCGAAATTTTCGGAATTTCTCGGCGACAGATAAGCGGTATGTGGCTCTATGGACTGCGCAAATGCATTCATGAAGAACTGGAATACGTCCTCTGTATTCAGCTCATTTATCCTGCGCTCGAGATTGTCATAGCGCTCGGTCAGTGTCTCGACAATGGCCTCATCGTCCTTGTCGGTCAGCTTCAGGCGCAGATAGTCATTCTTGACTCGCAAACGCCACAACTCGTCCAGTTCAGCCGTTTCCTTGGCCCAGGCCTCACCCTCGCGATCGTACTGATAATTCTCGTCAATGGTGAAATCAAAGGGCTGCTGGACACGTGCCCGGGCATAGCTGACACGCTGCCTTACCCGGTCAAGGTAAACATTGAATACTTCGTAGGCCGGCAGCAGATCAGAGTGCCGCAGCGCATCGTCCAGCGAATTGCGGTAACGCTCAAACACCTCGACATCGGTGCTAAGGAAATAAATGCGGTTGGGATCCAGTAACTCGAGATAGCTATCAAAAATCTGGCTCGAAAGCTCATCGTCCAGGCGCGTATCCTTGTAATGCCAGTTGGTCAGGAATTTGGTAGCAAGATTGCTGGCATAACGCTGTTCCATCTGGGGTTCCAGAATCAGCGCTGTGTCTTTGTCCACCGCGGCGAATGCGGTCAGGCTGACCAGCAATACTGCTATTAATACCGATATGCGTCTCACGTAGAACTCTCCAAAAATCGCCAAAAACGTCCCTTATCATCATCATAGTGCTTGCAGGGACTCATATTTATGCATGTTTCAGACCCAGAATACAATGCACAGGTTCAATTTTCCCGTGCCAAATGGGCTGGAAGGGCCAGATTTCCAGCCAGCCGGATTCATCAGATCAGGCCGGACTCCTCCGCCATCAGGTCGGCGTGATAGGAAGACCGCACCAGCGGGCCTGAAGCCATGTGGGTAAAACCAAGTCCGTAGCCGTATTCGGCCAGGCTCCCGAATTCCTCGGGAGTCCAGTAGCGCATCACCGGGTGATGGTGAGCGGTAGGCTGCAGGTACTGGCCGATGGTTATCATGTCCACATGGTGTGCGCGCAGGTCCTGAAGGGTAACTTCGACCTGTTCACGGGTCTCTCCCAGGCCGAGCATAATGCCTGACTTGGTAGCGATTTCAGGGTGCTGTTGTTTGAACCGGGCCAACAAGTCCAGCGACCACTGGTAATCAGCTCCCGGACGAACATTCCGGTACAAAGCCTCTACCGTCTCCAGGTTGTGGTTGAACACATCAGGCGGTGATGCGGCGAGAATTGCCAGCGCCCGCTCAACTTTGCCTTTGCCGCGGAAATCGGGCACCAGGATTTCAATGCGGGTATGGGTATTCATCTCCCGCACCCGGTCAATGCATTGCGCGAAATGGCCCGCGCCACCATCACGCATGTCGTCCCGGTCCACCGAAGTCACTACGATGTATTTCAGCTTCATGTCGCGGACGGTTTTCGCCAGCTGGGTGGGTTCATTTGCATCCGGCGGTAGCGGACGCCCGTGAGCGACATCACAGAATGAGCAGCGGCGGGTACAGACTTCACCCAGAATCATGAAAGTCGCCGTTCCCTTTGAAAAACACTCGTGGATGTTCGGGCAGCTTGCTTCTTCACAGACCGTGACCAGTTGCCGGCCCCTGAGTTTCGCCTTCAGGTCCGCCACTGCATTTCCCGCCGGCAAGCGTACCCGGATCCATGGCGGTTTGCGCAGCCGCGGCGTATCCACATCAAACTTCGCGGTGTTGCGCGCCATTTTGTCGGCGCCCAGTTCTTTGACACCGGAAACCTTGATGGCGATCTTGTCGCTTGGTTTTTCTATCTGGCTCAAACCATTTTCCTTTGCTGACCGGTCAGCTGATGACTTCACTATAACCCAGCTGATAGGCAATGCTGTCGACCAGCCGGCTTTCGACTTCACTGAAATCAACCGCTGCCATGGCCGATAACTGGGTGACTCTGAGACCTTCATAACCGCAGGGATTGATCCTCTGGAAAGGCTCGAGATCCATGTCGATATTGAATGCCAGGCCATGAAAAGTCCGCCCGCGCCGCACCCGCAAACCAAGAGAAGCGATCTTCTCATCGCTGACATAAATTCCGGGGGCGCCTTCGCGGCGCTCACCCTTGACCTTGTACTGTTCGAGTACGCGGATAATCGACTCCTCGATGCGATTCACCAGCTCCCGCACCCCCAGGCCGCGGCGGCGGATATCCAGCAAGGGGTAAGCCACGATCTGGCCCGGGCCGTGATAAGTGACCTGCCCGCCCCGATCCACCTGGATCACCGGGATGTCACCCGGCGCCAGCACATGCTCAGCCTTTCCGGCCTGGCCCTGGGTGAACACCGGGGGATGCTGCACCAGCCATAACTCATCGACCGTGTGTTCCTCCCGCTGGTCGGTAAAGTCCTGCATGGCATGCCAAACCGGTTCATAGTCTGCAAGCCCGAGTTGCCGAACACGCAGTTGCCGAGTGTTTTGATCCGGAATCGTGATGGTACTGCTGGAAGACATGAGGGTCTGGTATATCAGAGCGCCATCAGGACCTGTTCGCAATCGGTCAGATCCTGGTAAATGGCGTCGAGCTGGTCTTTCGACTGGGCGTTGACTACTGCGGTTACGGAAACAAAATTGCCGGCTTTGCTGGGGGTGCAACGGATCGGTTCTTGCGGCCACAAATTAGCGTGCCTGCTCACGATCTCCTTGACGACAGACTCGAAATCATCATTCTGCCGGCCCATGGCCTTGATTGGAAAACGGCAGGGAAATTCCAGCAGGCTGGTTTCGGTTTCACTCGTCATCTGCAAACAATCCATCCGCCCATATACGCAAACTGTCCCAGGACCTGCCGAAAAAGCCTGCCTCCTCGACCGCACCCAGCGTGACCAGATTCCTGCTGGCAATCAGTTCCTCACCGAGGCTGACGGTGATCTTACCTACCGTCACGCCGGCTTCGAGCGGGGCGCTCAGCTCGGGCTGCATTTCAACCTGCGCATCCAGATCATCGTAGCGGCCTCGAGGAATGGTTGCGAACAGAGGCTGTTCCAGGCCCAGCGCGACCTCCTCTGTCAGGCCTTTCCACACGTGGGCCCGGGCCAGTTCCTGCCCTGCCTGGTACAACTGCACGGTTTCAAAAAAACGAAAACCGTAATTCAACAGGGTCTGGGTTTCGCTGGCGCGGGCGGATTCGGAGGAGGATCCCATGACCGCGCTGAGCAGCCTCATGCCATCACGCTTGGCCGAGGCGGCCAGGCAGTAGCCAGCGGCCTCGGTATGACCGGTCTTGAGCCCGTCAATTGCCGGATCACGCCATAATAGCGTGTTGCGATTGTGCTGGCGGATGTTGTTAAAGGTGAACTCCTTTTCCGAATACCAGGTGTAGTATTCCGGGAAGTCGCGGATAATGGCAGCGCTCAGCAATGCAATATCACGCGCGGTAGTGTAGTGCTGTTCGTCCGGCAAGCCGGTCGAATTCACGAAGTTTGAACCCGTCATGTACAGCAATTCAGCATAGTGGTTCATCAGGCTTGCAAAAGCCTCCTCGCTGCCCGCAATGTGTTCGGCCAGGGCCACGCAGGCATCGTTGCCTGACTGGATGATCATGCCCATGATCAGGTCTTCAATCGTCACCTGCATATCCGGCTCGATAAACATGCGGGAACCGCCCGTACGCCATGCCCGTTCACTGACCGCCGCGGTTTCATCCAGCGTGATATTTCCTTCAGCCAGCTCCCTGAACACCACGTAGGAGGTCATGAGCTTGGTGATGCTGGCCGGCTCGACCGGCAAATCCGCGTTTTGCTCCACCAGTATGCGTTCACTGTTGAAATCCATCAGCAGGTAGCTTTCAGCACCCAGTTGGGGCGCTGCCGGAACCGGCTTTGCCCTGGCATTGGGCGTTGACCTGTTTGGAATGGGTACCTGTGCCTGCGCCACGGCTACAAATGCGGTCAGGGCAAGTGTGATTAGTTGCTGCTTGTTCATAATTAAAGGGTTGATCCTTGAATTCCGGCCCGCTGAATGTTCAGCGCCTGATTCTATGCGGGCGATCGAAGCCAAGTTCAATGGCCCGCGTGATGACTGATTCTACCTCGCTATTGCTTGCGAAAGGCCCCAGCCACACTCGGAACAGCTCATCCAGTTGGTGTATGGAGACCGGGAGCAACTGCGCCCGTTCCAACTGGCCGGCCAGTTCCTCTGCACCCTCACGCCTGCCGTAAGCCCCTGCCTGGAGCCAGGTTCCGGCATTATCGCTGCTGCTGGCAACAGGGCTGTCTCCAGTGGCCTCAGTGGCCGGGACATCAATCACCCGCACATCGACACGTGCTGTGCCGCTGGCAATCATGTCCAGTCGCAAGGCGGCGCCGTAGGACATGTCGATCAGGCGGTCGTCCTTGAACGGACCGCGGTCATTGATTTTTACAATGACTTTACGCCCATTGTCCAGGTTGGTCACCTCAGCGTAACTGGGCAGAGGCAGGGTTTTGTGTGCGGCAGTGGCCAGGTGCATATCGTAGGGCTCGCCGCTGGATGTGCGTCGTCCGTGGAACTTGCTGCCATACCAGGAAGCAACCCCTTTTTCGTGATAACCGTCGTTACTCGGAAGCAGGTAATACTTTTTGCCGAAGACTTCATAAGGAGAATGGTTTCCATAACGGGCAAGCGGCTCCGCTATCGGTGTGGCGTCTGCTACATCCTCGGCTTTCAGGTCCAGCGTGGATGGGCCGTCGCCGGGTTCAGGCTCTATCGGCGGCTCACCTGCACAAGAGACCAGCAACAGGCTGAAAATTCCGGCCAGCAGCAGGTATGTTTTTTGCTGCCGCGTGGTCATCACTCCTCGAATCCCTTCCGAATCGCTTCACTGAGGTCAAAAACAGCCATCGCATACAGGGGGCTGCGATTGTAACGGGTGATGACGTAGAAATTCCTGAAGGCGAGCCAGTAACTGTCGTCCTCTTCTTCTTCCAGGCGGGCCACTGCCGCCAATGTGTCCCCGTTGACTGGTTGGGTGGATTCGAAACCGCCCGCCGCCAACTCATCCACAGTTTTCTTTACCTTGAAATCCCGGCGGGAAACCAGGTCCATGTCTGCACCTGCGGCAACCGTTGCCCGGTAGGTGATGGGTTCACCGTATGCCCAGCCATGACGATGCAGATAATTGGCAACACTGCCGATAACGTCATCCATTGAGCTCCACAGATCGCGGCGCCCGTCACCGTCCAGATCCACCGCATATTCGCGGTAACTACTGGGCATGAATTGTCCCAGGCCCATGGCGCCAGCATAGGATCCGGTGACATCCCTCAGGGGCAAGCCCTCCTCTTCCCCGAGCATAATGAATTGCATCAACTCACGGGAGAAGAAATCGGAACGGTCATTTCCGGTATCAGGGTAGTAGAATGACAGGGTGGCCAGGGCATCGAGTACACGGTAACTCCCGGTGTTGCCTCCATAAAAGGTCTCGACTCCGATGATGGCCACGATGATTTGCTGATCCACGCCATATTTTTCGGCTGCCTTGTTAATCAGAGCTTCATGCTCGCGCCAGAATTTCACACCCTTCCTGATGCGTTTGTCGGTGATGAAAATGGGGCGGTACTCATGCCACGGCTTACCCTCGGCGGGCCGGCTCATCGCGTCGACGATGGACTGCTTGAAGCGTGCATCCTGCAATAACAGAGCCACCTCCTCCTGGTCCAGTTGTAGTTCCAACGCCGCTTTGGCTGCAAACTCCTCTGCCCCCGGGTGTTCCCCGGCTCGACAGGCGGTGCTCAGGACCAATACCAGGGAAAGCATGAAAATTCGTTTCATTATCAAAAGCGTTCCTTTAGGCGCTACAGTACGCATTCTAATCTGATTTCCTTCATCGTATGAAATTCCGATGGCTATAAATGGACATCAATATGCCAAATCCGGCCAAAAGCGTCACGATGGACGTTCCGCCATAACTGATCAGAGGTAGAGGCACGCCGACTACCGGCAGCATGCCCGACACCATTCCCCCGTTAACCAGAACGTAAACAAAAAAGGTCAGGCTGAGACTGCCGGCCAACAATCGCGCATAAGTGCTCCTGGCCATGCCGGCGATATACAGACCGCGGCTGGCGATGAACAGGTACAGGGCAAACAGGAGCAATACGCCCAACAGTCCGAATTCCTCGGACAGGACAGCAAGGATAAAATCCGTGTGGCGCTCGGGAATAAATTCGAGGTTTGACTGGGTGCCGTTGAGCCAGCCCTTTCCCAGCACTCCGCCGGAACCAACCGCGATCTTTGACTGAATGATGTTCCAGCCACTGCCCAGTGGATCGGACTCCGGATCCAGAAAGGTTCGTACGCGGTTGCGCTGGTACTCGTGCATCAGGTACCACAGCGCCGGTGCTGCCGCCGCCGCCAGCCCGGCTGAGCCCAGCATAACCCGCCACGGCAGCCCGGCGAGAAACAATGTGAAGCAACCACTTACCGCGACCAGCAGCGCCGTGCCGAGATCCGGCTGACGCGCGATCAATACCGCGGGTGCAAGCAGGATGGTAAAACAAGTCAGGGTCGACAGCAGATCCGGCGGCAACCTGCGCGGGTGCAGGTACCAGGCGACCATCATCGGCACGGCCAGCTTCATGATCTCTGAAGGCTGGAATCGGAATGGCCCCAGTTCCAGCCAGCGGCTGGTGCTTCTTCCAACACCGAAAAACCAGGTCGCCAGCAGCAGAGCCATGCCGAGTGCAAAGAGGTACGGGGTCCACAATCGGAGAATATGCGGGGGCACCTGGCTGAGCACCAGCATCGCGACCAGGCCCACCCCCAGGCGTGTACCCTGGCGGTAAACGACGGACATGTCCTGGCCAGAAGCGCTGTACAGCACCACCAGGCCGAAGCCGATCAGAAGCAGCAGGGATACCAGCAAAGGAAAATCCATCTGGGGCCACTTGACCCAGCCCGGCACGATTCGCCTCATGGTTCCAATTCCTGGCTCAGCCAGGCATCGATCACGGCGCGTGCGACCGGCCCAGCCTGACTTGAGCCTCCGCCACCATGTTCAATCACTATTGCGACCACGATCCCCGGATTGGAGAAGGGTGCGTACGCAATAAAGAGCGCGTGGTGGCGCAAATGCATCGCTGTTTGTGATTCGACGTATTCACTGCCCTCCGCCTGCGCCACCACTTGTGCGGTGCCGCTCTTACCTGCGATCTGGTAAGCGGATTTAGGCTGGATGGCCCTGGCCGTACCCCGCTCACCGTGCACCACACGTCTCATGCCCTCTTGCACAATGGCCCAGTTAGCCGAGTCTCGTATCGGTATCTTTTGTGCGAGTCGCGCTTCCACTCGTTGCGCCTGTTCATCTCCCATGCGCTTGGAGGCGAACAACAACCTGGGCGAATAGCGGAAGCCACCGTTAGCCAGCGCCGACAATGCGGTGGCCAGTTGAACCGGAGTCGTCACGTTGAAACCCTGGCCAATGCCGGCGATCACCGTCTCACCTGGATACCAGGGCAGCCCGAACTGGCCGCGCTTCCACTGCCGTGAAGGCAGGACACCCCGATTCTCGCCCAACAAATCGAGCCCGGTCCGGTCTCCGAAACCAAACTGGGCCAGGTAGTCATGCATCGCGTCAATTCCCAATTCATACGCCAAGCGGTAAAAGTAAGTGTTGACCGATTGCTCCAGGGCGCCGTAAATATTCACCCAGCCGTGACCACCCTTTTTCCAATCGCGAAAAGGACGCGATCCGCCGGGCATGTAGTAGTTCCCGCTGGAGAAAACCTGCTTGTCCGGAGTAATCACCTCGAGTTCCAGCCCGGCAAGGCCGATGAAGGGTTTGAGGGTTGAGCCAGGCTCGTAGCCGCCCAGCAGGGCGCGATTGAACAGCGGCCGGTTGGGTGCATTGAGAATCGCGCGGTAATCCTCGCCGCTGATGCCGTGCACGAAAAGATTGGCATCGAAAGAAGGCTTGCTGACCATGGCCAGAACGGAGCCATCATTCGGGTCCATCGCGACAACGGCCCCGGCGCGATCACCCAGCGCGTCCCAGGCTGCCTGTTGAACCTGGACGTCAAGTGACAGGATCAGGTCATCCCCATGTGCCGGATCCTGGCGTTCCAATACACTGAGTACCCTGCCCTGTGCATTGGTTTCGATCTTCTCGATGCCGCTGATACCATGCAAATTGTCTTCGTAATAGCGCTCTATTCCAACCTTGCCGATATGTGTTGTGCCACGGTAATTGCCCGCATCCACTCGTCTCAAATCGTTCTCATCCAGCCTTCCGACATAGCCCAGTACATGTGTCAGTAATTCGCCGTAGGGATAGTGGCGGGCAAGGTAGGGAACGATTTCCACGCCAGTAAAGTTGTGGCGGTCCACGGCGAAACGGGCAACTTCTGCTTCGCTCAGGTTGAACTTGAGTGGAACGCTGTCAAACACCCGGTGACGGTTGCGGTTTTTCTGGAACTTTTCAATCGCATCTTCGGGAAGATCGATGATCCTGCCCAGCGCAAGGATAGTGGCCTCCAGATCTTCCACCTTTTCCGCTACGAGCTCCAGCCGGTAGGCCGGCAGGTTCTCGGCAATCGGTCTCCCCCGCCGGTCATAAATCAATCCGCGATTGGGCGCGACCGGTACGATCCGCACACGGTTGGAAATCGAGCGGGTCGTGAATTCATCATGACTGAAGACCTGAAGATATACGTAGCGCAGGCTAAGCAGGAGAATCGCGCCCAGAATTAGCAGGAGCGCAGTGGTTGCCCGGTTGCCAAAAAGCTGGCTTTCCTGCACATCGTCCTTCAAAGGCTGGCCAGCCGTTTTTGGAATGTATCTCCTGAAATTCACGAATAGAAGTTCACGATGAGGCCCGGCGGCGCATCACATCCCGGACCCGGTCGAGTAACAGGAACAGCCAGGGCCAGAGCAGGGTTCCGACAATGGGAGGCAGCCAAAATCCGAGCGAGGGCAGAGGGTCGCCCCGCAAGCTGATGATCCACAGCAAAATAATCCGGTCATTCAACAACAGGGCAAAAACAGACAGTGCCTGCTGCCATGGCGGGAAAAACCTGAGGCGCGCACGGAATCGTGTGACGAGATAGACCAGAATAACAAGACTGAGTGCATGCAGGCCCAGCAGGCTGCCGCCAAGCAGATCAAGCAGCAGGCCTAAAATGAATGCCTTTCCCAGAGTGACCAGGTCTTGAGACTCAAGGCACCAGTAAATCAGGACCAGCGCCACCCAATAGGGCCGAAATACATCGAGCGCTGGCGGCAGATATACCAGAGTCAGCGCGATGGCAGAGGCCAGTGTGAGATAAAATGTGCCGGGGCGGTCACGACGGGCGATCATGGCTCGCCCTCCAGGCTATCAACTTCTGCAGATTCAGGCTCTTCAGCTTCCTGCCCGTCTTGTTCATCACCTGAGGCCTTCTCACCATCGCCTGCTTCTGACTGGTCCGGAAGTGGTTGTTCATCCACTTTCGGTGCCGGCGAGTCAATCAAAAGCACTTCCCTGCCTCGATCCAGTGCCGCCAATGGCGTGGCCTCCACCAGGACAAATGTTTGCCCTTCCTGCCGGTCGATTGCCGTGACGGTAGCCACCGGGTATCCGCCGGGGAAGCGATCTCCAAGGCCCGAGGTGACTACCAGGTCGCCCTCCCGGATATCGGCTTGCCGGGGTACGCTGGGCAGCTTCAAAACGCCGGTTACGCCCGAGCCGAAGGCGACCGTGCGCAGCCCCGTTCGATTGATCTGGACTGGCAGAGCGTGATTGGGGTCGGAAATCAAGCGAATCGTCGAAAAATGAAGCAGTACGTCCTCGACCTGGCCCATTACGCCAGCGCCATCGATTACGGCCTGGCCGGCTTCCACTCCATCACTGGAACCACGGTCCACCATGACTTTGTGGGAAAAAGGATCGAGATCCACGCGCACCAGTTCGGCGAACTGGTATTCAAATGCCTGACCTTCAGCGCCTTCGATCAGGGCGCGCAATCTGTGGTTTTCCTCGGCCAGGGTTGCCAGCCGTTGCAAGGCACCCTGCTGACTGAGTAACTGTTCCTTGAGGGCTGTATTTTCCTGGCGCAACGATCGTCGGGATTGCATTTGGCCGAACACGTTGCGCATCGCCCGGACCGGCCATTCCATGACGTGATAAACCGGTTCTGCCAGATAAGCGACCTGACTGCGAACGCTGGCCACATAATGACCACGTTGATCCATAGCCATCAGCACAATCGCCAGCAGACCGTAGAGCATCAGCCGCGCCGTCTGGGTCGCCGGCCCGAAAAACTTTGTGCCTGCTCCGGAGCTACCTGTTACCAAAACCTAACCTGATACCCAATCGTAGGAGGCCGCCATGCGGCCGACTGTAGGAGCGCGCCTTACTCCTACATTCAATTAGTGGCGAAGAAATCGCCGTTATTCTGATCCATGAGCTCGAGTGCCCGTCCTCCGCCCCTGGCCACGCAAGTGAGCGGGTCATCGGCGGGAAACACCGGCAGCCCGGTTTCTTCACCAATAAGCCTGTCTATGCCGCGCAACAGCGCACCACCGCCGGTCAGTACAATTCCGGTCTCAGCTACATCAGAACACAGCTCAGGCGGCGTCTGCTCGAGCGCGGTCTTGACTGCTTCCAGGATGCTGGACAGGCTCTCATTCAAGGCTTCAAGCACCTCGTTGCTCGTAATGGTGATATGGCGCGGCACACCCTCGGCCAGGTTCCGGCCCGATACTTCCATTTTTTCCGGAACTTCATCCGGCCAGGCACACCCGATTTTTATCTTGATACGCTCAGCCGTGGTTTCACCAATCAGGGTGCCATAATTCCTGCGCACATAGTTAATGATGGCGTCATCGAACTGGTCACCGCCAACCCGGATCGAGTTGGAATAGACCAGACCGTTCAACGATATGACCGCTACCTCGGAAGTCCCGCCGCCGATATCCAGCACCATCGCTCCGCGCGCTTCGTGCACCGGTATTCCCGCGCCGATGGCTGCCGCCATGGGCTCCTCCACCAAAAAGACCTCACGGGCGCCGGCACCTTCTGCTGACTCCTTGATGGCCTTTCGTTCAACCTGGGTTGAATTGCAGGGCACACAAACCAGCACTCGTGGGCTGGGACGCAGAAAACGGGATGTATGCACCTTGCGTATGAAATGCTGCAGCATTGCCTCGGTCATATTGAAGTCCGCGATGACGCCATCCTTCAGAGGTCGAACCGTGCGAATGTTGCCCGGAGTCCTGCCCAGCATCTGCTTGGCTGCCGCGCCGACTGCGGCGACGTGCTGGGGCCCGCCGGGCCCGCGATCCATGCGCAAGGAAACCACGGACGGTTCATTCAGAACGATGCCCTGCCCGCGCACAAAGATCAATGTATTGGCCGTTCCCAGGTCGATCGACAGATCGTTGGAGAAAAGACCACGAAGACTCTTGAAAACCATGATGATTGAAATCCGTTGAACCACGAGGTGGTTAGACTGGCTAATGTATCAGTGAACAGCATTTTCCGCAAGTTGAAATCAAGAAAAAACCCAGTGTTTATGCGCCTTCCAGAGAACTCATGATTTTGAGGGCCATTGATTTTGGATGAAAAATCCCGTATCTGATATATCACTGAAATCAACTCGTTTGGAGACAAACACCACAGCATTGCTCAAATCCAGTAAAATGCGCGCGTTTGTATATCAGTTTATGAGGAACAGCATGTCCGCCCTTATCTGTGGTTCTCTGGCCTATGACACCATCATGGTGTTCCCTGAGCAATTCAAGAAACATATTCTTCCGGACAAGGTACATATCCTGAACGTGGCATTCCTGGTGCCGGAGATGCGCCGTGAGTTTGGCGGTGTGGCGGGTAACATCTCCTACAACCTGAAGTTGCTCGGCGGCGACCCGTACCCGATGGCCGCTGTGGGTGATGATTTCGGCCCCTATGAAAGGCACCTGGACAAGCTGGGAATTTCCCGTCGCTATGTGAAATACATGGAAGGCGAATTTACACCCCAGGCTTTCATCACAACGGACATCGATGATAATCAGATCACGGCCTTTCATCCCGGCGCGATGCAACACAGCTACCTGAACAAGATATCCAATACCGACGGCATCAGCATCGGCATCGTCGCCCCTGACAGCAAGATGGCAATGATCCAGCACAGCCATGATTTCGCAGAAGAAGGGATCCCGCATATCTTCGATCCCGGCCAAGGCATGACGCTGTTCAACGGTGAGGAGCTGTCGCAGTTCATCAAAGAGGCCACCTACGTGGTCGTCAACGATTACGAATTCCAATTACTCAAGGAACGCACTGGCCAGGATGGTGAGGCCATTGCCAGGCAGGTAGAAGCTCTGATTGTCACGCGCGGGGCGGAGGGGTCGATCATTCGGACCCGGGACGGAGAGCGGGAAATCAGCCCGGTGAAACCCGATGATATCCAGGACCCTACCGGCTGCGGCGATGCCTTCCGGTCCGGCCTGCTGTACGGCCTTTTGAATGACCTGGACCTCATCACCATGAACCGGATTGGTTCTGTAATGGGCGCCATCAAGATCGCCCAACAGGGGCCACAGAATCACAATCCGACTTTTAGCGAGATCGAAGATCGCTTCTTCGAGGCTTATGGATACCGATTTTGATCTTTTTGTTTGATTTCCTGCATTTGCGGGTTGACAATCGGGCCAAGGGCATAGAAAATTTGCGCCCCGATCCCATCGGGACAGGAACAGGTTTTTGGTGATGTAGCTCAGCTGGTTAGAGCGCGGCATTCATAATGCTGAGGTCGGTGGTTCAAGTCCACCCATCACCACCATACAAAACAAAGGCTTACGTTAATCGTAGGCCTTTTTTATATCCTATATTGTATAAATGGCGCACGCCTGGCGCACTCAATCGCAACAAAACACAAGAAAAC
>PVMK01124232.1_pt1 | contig 48223 bp, 47 predicted proteins | sample 1853481 | NCBI WGS metagenome assembly PVMK01 (sample SAMN08533507, study PRJNA380276) | Marine sediment metagenome, whole genome shotgun sequencing project.
CGCTCAAACCAGGGGAAGCCCGCATCGCCAACGGCCAGAAATTCCGGGTTCAGGATGCTGTCTTTCTGGTTGTATCCCAGCGGCGCCTGCGCAAATGTCCACACCGCGCCACCGGCTGCGGTCAGCACCGCCTGGGCGGCACCGATATCCCACTCCGACGTCGGCCCGAGCCGCGGATACAGGTCCGCCTTGCCCTCCGCCAGAATGCACAGCTTCAGCGAGCTGCCCACGGGGGTCCGGGCGACTTCCCCAAACTCCGCCTTCAGCGCTTCCAGATACTGCTCCAACCGTTCGCCACCGTGACTGCGGCTGGCGACCACGGTCAACGGATGATCGCCGTTCATGGGCCGCACTGAAATCCGGGTCACCTCGGAGCCGGTATGTTTCCACGCTTCTCCAGCCTGCACGTTGCCCGTGTAGAGATTACCCAACGCCGGTACGCCGACGACTCCCAGCAGCGGCGCATGGTCCTCGATCAACGCGATGTTGACCGTAAACTCGCCGTTCCGGTTGCCGAACTCCTTGGTGCCGTCCAGCGGATCGACCAGCCAGTAGCGGGACCAGCCCTTGCGTACCTCGAACCCCGGTGGCTCCGACTCTTCGGAGATGATCGGAATGTCCGGCGTCAATGCCGCCAGCTCGCTGACAATCACCTCATGGGCGTTCAGATCCGCCTGGGTCAGCGGCGATTGATCGTCCTTCGTTTCGACATCGAAGTCCGATGCGTAAATTTCCAGAATCTCGGCCCCGGCACGTTCGACTATGGGCTTCAGTTCGTTGATGAGCTGCTCGTTGTTCACGCTCTTTCCTCGTGTCAGACCTCGTGTGGGTCCTCGTGCAAATCGGTGGGGAAATCTCCCGCGATCGCCAACTGCACGAGATGCAATGCCGCAACGGCCCGCGCTTCGGCAAAATCATCGCGTAGCATCAGTTCATCGAGCCGGTGGAGCGGCCAGGGCACCACCTCGATCGGCTCCGGCTCGTCCGCCGGAAGCCGTTTCGGATACAGATCCCGGGCCAGCATGACGTTGATCGTGAAGCCCATGTGGCCCGGCGATAGATTCAGACTTTTCAGCTTGACGATGCTGCGCGCACCGAAGCCGCACTCCTCCTGGAGCTCGCGATCGGCCGCGGCCGCTAATGACTCACCCGCCTCGGCAGCACCCTTGGGCAGGGTGAGCTGGTACTCGTGAAAACCCGCGGCGTACTCGCGAATCAACAGCACCCGTTGCTGATCGTCCAGTGCCGCAATCATCACTGCGGGCTGGCCAACGGCGGGTAGCCGCTCGTAGGTCCGTTCGGCGCCATTGGCAAAGCGCAGTTCGAGTTCTTCAATTTCGAACAAGCGACTGCGAGCAATGGTGGTGGTGCGCAGAATATCGGGTAGCGCCACAGGCAACTCCGGTAGGTTCGACCGCCCGGCATGCGACAACAGGCGGACGCGGCAGCAGACGGACCGGGTATTATACGGCCTTTGCTCAAGCGGCGAACGGGAACGAATGTTGCTCGACTGGTCTGTAATCGACACCGTGCTGCTGGACATGGATGGCACGCTGCTCGATCTCAATTTCGACAACGTACTGTGGAACGAGCACATTCCGCGGCGCTATGCCGAGCACCACGGGATGAGCGCCGACGACGCCCGTGAGCACCTGTTCGCTCAGTTCAGCGCGCATCGCAACACGCTCCGGTTCTACTGTCTGGACCACTGGTCGCAGGTAACGGGGATGGACGTCGTGGCAATGCACCGCGAGCTGACCCATCTCATCCGCTACCGCCCCCATGCCCGAGCATTCCTGGCGCGCATGATGAGCAGCGGCCGGCACGTTCGGCTGGTCACCAATGCCCACCGCGACGGGTTCGAGATAAAGGACGAGTTCACCGGCTTGACCGAGCTGACCCACAAAACTATCTCGTCCCACGATTACGACGCGCCGAAGGAAAGCCAGCAGTTCTGGCAGCGTTTCGCCCAGGATCACCCGTTCGACAAAGCGCGTGCGCTGTTCATCGACGACAATGTCAAGGTGCTGGACGCGGCGCGCACCTTCGGGATCGCGCAACTGCGCATCGTTTCGCAACCCGATTCGGCCCGGCCGCCGCGCGTCGGGCTCGATTATCCGGCCTTCAACGGCTTCGACGAGATCATGCCGTGAGTCGGCGAACGAACGCCGCAGAACAAGCGCCCGCAAAACCGAAGGTCAGACTCGACCGTTGGTTGTGGGCGGCGCGCATTTTCAAAACCCGGTCTCAAGCCAAGCAAGCCATTGAAGGGGGCAAGGTCCACTACAACGGACAGCGCACCAAACCGGCACGTGAGACCGAGATCGGCGCTGAACTCGACATTACCCGCAACTTTCAGGCCCTGACCGTGGTGGTCGATGCGCTCTCTAACCGGCGCGGTCCGGCAATCGAGGCGCAGCGTCTGTACACCGAAACCGAAACCAGCGTCACCAGACGAGCGACCGAACAGGAACGCAGGCGGTTGCAGCGCGCCGGATTGCAGCAACCAGCGGGCCGGCCCGACAAGCACGATCGGCGCGCGCTGACCGAACTCAAGCAGCGTGCTTGTCGGGCCGGCCCGCTGGTTGCTGCAATCCGGCGCGCTGCAACCGCCTGCGTTCCTGTTCGGTCGCTCGTCTGGTGACGCTGGTTTCGGTTTCGGTGTACAGACGCTGCGCCTCGATTGCCGGACCGCGCCGGTTAGAGAGCGCATCGACCACCACGGTCAGGGCCTGAAAGTTGCGGGTGGGTCCGCGGGGGGGCCATTGACCGGGTATTGGGCTACACCGCTTCGTTTGGCATAATGCGCTCCGGGGGAACAGCTTCACGATGGCACTCGATATCGACACCACTTCGCGCAAACAAATCTATTCTGAGCTGAGCGCCGCGGCCCTGGCGGAGTTGGCCGTGTTGCGCGGCGAGGGACAGTTTGCTGCGAACGGCTCGTTCGTGGTCGAAACGGGGTCCCGTACCGGCCGCTCGCCGAACGATCGCTTCCTGGTCGATGAGCCCGGCACCGCCGAGGCGATCGATTGGGGCGCCGTCAACCAACCCATCGCCGGGGCGGTGTTCGAGGCACTCTGGGATCGCGTGCAGCTGCACCTGGCCGACCGTGACACCTTCGTTTCCCATCTTCACGTGGGCGCCGATCCCGAGCACTACCTGCCCATCGAAGTAACCACCGAGTACGCCTGGCATGCCCTGTTCGGCCGCGCGCTGTTCATCGAGCCAACCCACTACAACCCCCACGGCAAGGAGATCTGGCAGGTCGTCAATGCTCCCGAATTCACCTGCGACCCCCAGCGCGATGGCACCAACAGCGATGGCACGGTGATGGTCAATTTCGCCCAGCGAAAGGTACTCATCGCCGGCATGCGTTATGCCGGGGAAATGAAGAAGAGCATGTTTGGGGTGCAGAATTTTCTGCTGCCAGAGAAAGACGTGTTGCCGATGCACTGTTCTGCAAACGTGGGTCGTGACGGATCCGTCACGCTGTTCTTCGGTCTCTCGGGAACCGGTAAAACCACGCTTTCCGCCGATCCCCAGCGCCTGCTGATCGGCGACGACGAGCATGGCTGGGGCAAGGGCACCGTGTTCAACCTCGAAGGCGGTTGCTATGCCAAATGCATCGACCTGACCCGCGAGAACGAACCCGTCATCTACGATGCCATCCGCTTCGGCGCGATCGTCGAAAACGTGGTGATCGACCCGGACACTCGCGAACCCGACTACGCGGACTCGAGTCTCACGGAGAACACGCGGGCCTGTTACCCGCTGGAACACATCGCGCTGCGGGTCGAGGAGAATCGCGCCGGGGAGCCGGCATCAATTATCTTCCTGACCTGCGATGTCAGCGGTGTGCTGCCGCCGATATCGATCCTCAGCAAGGAAGCGGCGGCCTATCATTTCCTGTCCGGCTACACGGCCGCCGTGGGCTCAACTGTGGTCGGCTCCACCGAGGCGTACAGCGCAACGTTCTCGACCTGTTTCGGGGCTGCGTTCTTCCCGCGACCTGCGGGGGTCTATGCGGACCTGCTGGTAAAGCGCATCGAGGAATTCGGCTCCCGGGTGTACCTGGTGAACACGGGTTGGACGGGCGGCGGCTACGGCGTCGGTGAGCGCTTCAGCATTCCGACCACCCGGGCAATCATCGATGCGATTCAAACAGGGGCGCTGCAGGGTGTGGCTACCGAAACGCTGCCCGGGTTGAACCTGAATATCCCAACGGCCGTCGCCGGTCTGGACGACAACATACTCAACCCCCGTAATACCTGGTCAGACAAGACGGCCTACGATGCAGCAGCGGCGAGTCTGGCGGCTAAATTCCAGGACAACTTCAAACGCTACGATGTGACTCCGGAGATTGTCGCGGCAGGTCCAGGCGGATAAATCTGCCTAGCGCTGGTGTCCTGTCACTAAATGCCCGTATCGCTCTCCAGCCACCTGTCAGCCCTGACAGGACCGAGCCGGTCCGCGTCCCTCCTGGGATTGCACCGCGGCATCGAGAAAGAAAGCCTGAGGGTGCTGCCAAGCGGCGAACTGGCCCGCACCAGCCACCCGCCCGCGCTCGGCTCGGCACTGACCCACCCGCACATCACCACCGATTTCAGTGAAGCGCAGCTCGAGCTCATCACCCAGGTATACGACAGCGTCGATGGCTGCCTGCAGGAACTCACCGACGTGCATCGATACGTGTACGAGCACATCGGCAACGAGCTGCTGTGGGCATCCAGCATGCCGTGCGTGCTGCCAAGCGACGACATCCCGCTGGGATACTACGGCGAATCGAACATCGGCCGTACCAAAACCGTGTACCGGCAGGGCCTGGCGACGCGCTACGGACCGTTGATGCAGACCATCTCGGGAATTCACTACAACTTCTCGATTCCCGAGCCACTGTGGTCGGTGCTGGCTGAAGTACGTGGCGCAACGCTCGACCAACACTTCAAGACCGACGCCTATTTCGGTTTGATTCGGAATTTCCGGCGCCATTCCTGGCTGCTGATCTATCTGTTCGGCGCGTCACCTGCACTGTGCAAATCGTTCGTCAAAGACACATCCCACGCGCTCGAGAGCTTCGACGAGGGATCGCTGTATCTGCCGGACGCCACGTCGCTGCGGATGGGTCGGCTTGGCTACCAGAGCGATGCCCAGGCAGATCTGCACATCTCCTACAACAGCCTCGCGCAGTACGCAGATTCCATGCGTCACGCCATGACGCAACCGTTTCCTGCGTACGAAGCCCTGGGCGTGAAAGTTGACGGCGAGTATCGACAGTTGAGCAGCACGCTCATTCAGATCGAGAACGAATTTTACGGCACGATTCGGCCGAAGCGACGCATCGGCTCCGGCGAGCGGCCACTGACGGCGCTGAACGAACGCGGCGTGGAGTACGTCGAGGTTCGCTGCATCGACCTGAATCCATTCCTGGCGGTAGGTATCGATGCCCCCCAGATCCGTTTCCTGGACACGTTCCTGCTGCATTGCCTGCTGAGCGAAAGTCCACCCGACAGTCGTACGGAATCGGCGCGACTGATCGAAAATCAACTCACGGTGGTCGAACGCGGTCGCGCCGTCGACACGACCCTGAAGCACGGTGAAGAGCCGGTGACCGTTGCCGATTGGGCGATCAGCCTGCTCGCCGAGTGCGGCGACATCGCCACGCTGCTCGACGAAGCCAATGGCGGGAGCGCCTATCGCGAGAGCTGGCACCAGCAGCGTGACCGGGTAGCCGACCCGGATCTCACCCCTTCGGCGCAGATTCTTGCGGCGATGCGGGAGCAGGCGGTGCCGTTCTTCCGTTTCGCCATGAACCGATCCCTTGCCCACCGCGATGAGTTCCTGGCCAGCCCAATGGACCTGCCCATGCGCGAACGCTTCGAGCAGCTCACCCGGCAGTCGCTGGCGGACCAGAAATCCATCGAAGCCAGCAACGTGGTGGATTTCGATTCGTTCCTCGCGTCGTACCTGCAACTGCCCGAGAATCCTTGAACTTCCTCGCCCATTGCGCGCTCGCCCGAAGCCATCCCGATTTGATGGTGGGCGGCTTTCTCGGCGACTTCCTGAAAGGGCGAGTCCCTGCGGAACTGCCCGCCCGGATCGCCGATGGGGTGCGCCTGCACCGGCGCCTGGACGCCTACAGCGCGGAACAACCCGAGATCAAACGCAGCGTCCTGCGGCTCCCGAGGGAACTGCGCCGCGTCGCCCCTGTGTTTGTCGATCTGGTTGCCGATCACGTGCTGGCGCGGCGTTTCGCCGAGTTGGAGGGTCAATCGCTGAGTTCCTTCACGCGCTATACCTACCAGATCCTCGACGAGTCCCGCCATCTCTATCCCGACCCGGCCCGGCGCTTCCTCGACGTAATGCGTACCCATGATTTGCTCGCCGCCTACACCGAACCCCGGGTGATCGAGCGTGCCTTCCTGCACATCGCCGAACGTCTCCGGCTGACGGACATCGTCGCCCCGGCGATGGCCACACTACAGGCACAATACGTGGGCTTCGAAACAGACTTTTCTCACTACTACCCGGATCTGAAGTCCCACGCCGCCGACTGGCTGGCCGCCCGGGAGACGCACGGTTGACGCCGCCGATATGCCCGGTAACCTTCACCGCCGCATCAACCGATACAACTACACCTGCAATGAGGGAGTCGCGATGAGAGCCGTGCTATGCCATGCCTTTGGCCCTCCGGAGTCGCTCAGACTCGAGGACGTGGACGCGCCCGTGCCAAAGCCCGGCGAGGTTTTGGTGGAGGTACACGCCGCCGCCTTGAATTTCCCGGACGTTCTGATGATCGAGGGCAAGTATCAGAGCCAGCCGCCGTTTCCGTTCGCCCCGGGCGGCGAGTTGTCGGGCACGGTCGCAGCACTCGGGGAAGGGGTCACCGACCTCCAGGTGGGCCAGGCCGTATTCGGTGGGGTTGGCAGCGGTGCGTTCGTGGAACAGGCAGCAATCGCGGCCAATCGGCTGCGGGTCAAACCCGAAGGGATGACGTTCGGCCAGGCGGCGGGAATCAGCACGACCTACGGCACCAGCTATTACGCCCTGAAGCAGCGTGCCGCGCTGCAACCCGGTGAGACCCTGCTGGTGCTGGGTGCCGCCGGTGGGGTCGGCCTCGCTGCAGTCGAACTCGGAAAAACCATGGGCGCCCGGGTGATCGCCGCCGCAAGCACCGATGAAAAACTTGCGGTAGCGCGCACCGCCGGCGCCGATGAGTTGATCAACTACGCCGATGGCGAGCTCAAGAACAAGGTCAAAGCGCTGACCGAGGGCAAGGGCGCGGATGTCATCTACGACCCCGTGGGGGGTGATCTGTTCGACCAGTGCATGCGCTGCATCAACTGGAACGGCCGGGTGCTGGTGATCGGCTTCACCGGGGGTTACATCCCGAAGGTGCCGATCAACCTGATCCTGCTGAAGGGTTGTCAGGTGGTCGGCGTGTTCTATGGCTCGTTCTCCGCCCGTGAGCCCGCCGTGAACGATGAGAATTTCGACCAGTTGCTGCGCTGGTTCGAGGCTGGCACGCTCAATCCTCTGGTCGGGGCGAGCTACCCGATGGAAGAGTACGCGGCCGCGCTCCGCTGCCTGTCCGAACGTCGGGCAATCGGCAAAGTCGTGCTGGAGATTCGTCCATGACCCCGAACCAGACGTTCGCCGCCGCGTTGGTGGCCGCTACCGGCGCTATGCTTGGCGGCGCGCAGTTCATCGAGCACGTGATGAACCTGACGCCCTGCCCGCTGTGTCTGATGCAGCGGATCTGGGTCATGATCGTGGGCGCCATCGCCCTGGCCGGCCTCGCCCACAATCCGCGAATTCTGATCTATCCGCTGCTGAGCTTCCTGGCGGCGATGACCGGGGCAGGATTCTCAAGCCGGCAGCTCTATCTGCAGAGCCTGCCGCCGGATCAGGTGCCCGCCTGTGGAGCGCCCCTGGACTACCTGCTCGAGGGGCCGCTACGCGACCTGTTGCGCGAAATGACCCTGGGTGGCGGTAACTGCGCGGAAGTGAGCTTCTCGCTGATCGGAATCAGCATCCCGGGCTGGGCGCTGCTCGGGTTCCTGGCCCTGGCGGGTCTGGCCGCACTGCAGTGGCGTGCTGCGCGCCGCTGAGAATTGTATGGTTTTCGTAACAGTTTCGTAACGGAATTGCGAATTCGAGACCGCCAACTCCTTAATCTTAATGGAAAAACGGTGGAGAACGGTGGAAACCCCGTTGCACAACCGTTACGCGGGTGTATAGTCCGACGACGACACCATAATTATAACTCACGATGGTAGAGCCGAACGCACTACGCATCTTAGTCGTCAACGGTAAGGGAGGCTGCGGCAAAACAACGATAGCGACTAACCTCGCTGCCGCAAATGCACACCAGGGACACGGTGTAGCCCTCATCGACCACGACTCACAGGCGTCCAGCAGTCACTGGCTGAGCCAGCGGGCGCCAGAACAACCGTCGATCTATCTCGTCCAGGCGCACCAGCGCACGGCCATGTACGCGACCCGCTCGTTCCAGCAGCGGCTTCCGAACGGCACCCATCGGATCATCATCGACACGCCTTCGGTGGTCGGAGACGCCGAACTGGATCACCTGTTGCGTGGCATCAGCGTGATCCTCGTGCCGGTATTGCCGTCGTCGTTGGACATTCGGGCAGCCGACCGATTCCTCAAGCAGTTGACCAACCATCGGCTGCTACGCGGCCGCCCCGTGCCAATCGCCACCATCGCAAATCGTGTCCGACCCAACACCCTGGGCCACACCAGGCTGAAGGAATTTCTCGCTCAGTTGGACGTCCCAACCGCGGCAACCTTCCGGGACCGGACCATCTACATGCGTCTGGCAGACCAGGGCAAGGGCGTGGTCGACGTGCCCGAGGATCGCGAGGCGGCCGCAGAGTTCCCGCAATGGCAGGCCCTGCTGGACTGGATCGATGCAAGCGACACCAGCCGCCGCGCCAACCCCGCACGAGCGACCCGCCACCACAGCAGGACGTACCGCCAACCCGCCTGAACCCCTGGACCCCCGACCCGGGTTTCCCTATGGTGCGCAACGGTTATCACGGACCAGGCACCACAGCCCGGCTGAACGGACATGCTGAAGCTCATCGATGTCACGCTGCAACGCGGTGGCGAGCCCCTGTTCGCGGGCCTCGACATCACCGTGCACGACGGTCACCGGGTGGGGATCGTGGGCCGCAATGGCATTGGTAAATCGACGCTGTTCGCGCTGATACGCCGCAAACTGCTGCCGGACGAAGGAGACGTTTTGCGCCCGGCAAAGTGGACCGTTGCGCACCTCGCCCAGGAAGTGGAAACCAGTGATCGCGAAGCACTGGACTGGGTGCTGGACGGGGATCAGCGACTGCGGGACGTTGAGAAGCGCATCTCCCAGGCGGAGGCTGCCGGCGACGACCACGCACTGGCGCACCTGTACACCGATCTCGACGACGCCGGCGGCTACACTGCCGAGGCCAGGGCATCGGAAATCCTGAACGGGCTCGGCTTTGCCGCAGACACCTTCAGACAGCGTTACGCGGAATTTTCCGGAGGCTGGCGCATTCGGCTGAATCTCGCGCAGACGCTGATGAGCCCTTCCGATCTGTTGTTGCTCGACGAACCGACCAACCACCTCGATCTGGACGCGATGTTCTGGCTCGAGAGCTGGTTACTCCGGTACCCGGGCACGCTCCTGGTGATCGCCCACGACCGCGACTTTCTGGATACCGTGTGCACCGACATCGTGCATCTGGAACACCGCCGGGCGCGTACCTACAAGGGCAATTACTCTTCCTTCGAAGTGCAACGCGCCGAAGCGCTCGCGCTGCAAGCATCCGTGCATAAGAAACAGCAACAACAGGCGGCGCATCTGCAGCAGTTCATCGAACGGTTCCGCTCGAAGGCCACCAAGGCCCGCCAGGTACAGGGGCGCATCAAGGCGCTCGAGCGCCTGAACGCGGCCGCCCCCGCGCATGTCGACTCACCTTACGCATTCAGCTTCCCGAACCCGCTGAAAATGTCCAACCCGCTGCTGACCCTGCGCGATGGCCTGCTCGGCTACGGCGAGACGAGTGTGCTGCGTGAGGTCCGTCTGGACGTACATCCCGAAGCACGCATCGGCGTGCTCGGGGCAAACGGCGCGGGCAAGTCGACGCTGATGAAAACCCTCGCCGGCGATCTCGCGCCAATCGCAGGGGCTTTGCAACGCGGGGCCCACAGCGCCGTCGGCTATTTTGCTCAGCAGCAGCTCGAGCAACTGGACGGCGGCCGCAGCCCGCTGGCGCTACTCGAAGACATCCCGCCGCTCGAATCGGAGCAGCGTCGCCGGAACTACCTCGGCGGTTGGGGATTCAGCGGCGATATCGTCAAGCGCCCGAGCGCAACCTTGTCCGGAGGAGAACGCGCTCGACTGGTGCTCGCCTTGATCGCCTGGCAACGCCCGGCGCTGCTGATCCTCGACGAGCCCACCAATCACCTCGACCTGGAAATGCGCCACGCCCTGAGCATTGCCCTGCAGGACTACACCGGCGCGATGATCCTGGTGTCCCACGATCGTGAGTTGCTCGCGCGTACGGTCGACGACTATTGGTTGGTGGCTGATGGGCGCGTACTGGAATTCAAAGGGGACCTCGACGCCTACCGCGATCTGGTTCAGTCCCGGCTGGCGAACGCCAGTGGAGCCGTCGCGAGCAAGAAGGGGCGCAGGCGGGCCGCGGCCCAACAGCGGCGCGAAAGCGAACCGCTTCGCAAACGGATCAAACAGTTGGATGCGCAGATACGTAAGCTCAACGACTCGCTGGAAAAACTCGACGGTACGCTCGGCGATGCGAGCGCCTATGAACGATTATCCAGCGAGCAGCTCAATCAACTACTGGCGACCCAGGGCGAACAACGCCGCGATCTCGAGTTCGCCGAACACGCCTGGCTCGAACTGCACGACGCACTGGACGCGTTAGAGACCCTCGCCAACGAGGCTCGGGTCTGAGTTGATCAATACGTCGAAGTTCTGCTCGCCATCAACCTGACGCATCTCGATCATCCGCACGGTGTCGACGGGTACGGCCCTCATGAATCCCATGCCCCCCATGAGATGGTCACGCCGCAGCGGCAAGGTCAGCTCACCGCCGTCCCGGATCACGGTTACGCTCGCATCTGCAGTGCGCATGCCGGCAAACAGCTCATGCTGGCGGGCGATGCGCTCACCATTGAGCTCGGTAATCACGTCTCCGGGCATCAGCGCCTCCGGGTCATCGCCGCCACTGAGCACCAGGACCCCGACATCGACATCGAAGTAGCGTCCAAGCCCGGGATTCAGGTCATGCAGGATCACGCCCATTGGACGCCCTACCACGGGAGCTGAATAATTCGACCCGCCGCTCGCCATAGCTATCGAACCAGCCGAGGCAGTCCCGAACATCGCTATGGAGTGCTGAGCGTCGCGAACTTCGATCTCGGCGCTACGGATTTCATCACCACGCTGAATCTCGACCTGAACATAATCACCAGGGTTCAGCTCACGTGTCGCGGCGCCCAACCCACGACCAACTTCCGATCCTGTACCCCCCAGCGCGTAGCCATTGATCGAGGTCAGCAGGTCGCCCGATTGCAGGCCCGCCGCCGCCGCAGGACCCTGGGGTGTTACCCCCATGATCTCGATGCCCTCCGCTCGGGGACGCCCGAGAAACATGCCCAGGCGCATGGGAATCGGCAGCCGGTGCACGTCGAATTCCGGGCCCGGCCCAACCTCGCGGTGCAATTCGGCGAGTTCGCGCGCGGCCGCGTCAAGGCGTTCACGGGCCGCCTGAAGCGCTGCGTCCCGCTCAGGGTCCAGTGTCACGCTCGATGGCGAATATTGCGCCACCCCTGGCGCCGCCAGCAAAGCCGTTGCGAACGCCAGGGCCGCTACCAGGTGTCGTTTCATCGGTCATCTCCAGTGAGCACCACGGGGCGCAGTGCGGGGTTGTAGCGGGCAACCGGCCGATAGCCCAGATCGACCAGTGAGTGCAGTAATGCGACCCTGCGCTGAAGCAGGGGTTCCATGACCTGAACCCCTGCTTCCGCCAACCAGACGTCATTCAACCGGGCATCGACATCGGCGATGCGAATCAACAGGGCGCTACGGGTTGGGCTTGCCGCCAGCCGGCGCGAGTGCACCAGTGCTTCGAGGGACTGGGACTCCATCAGCAACTCGGCAATCGCCGGATCCAGGAATCCCACCGGCCGTTCCGGCGCGGGTGCCAGCAGCAACCAGATGCCAAGCGCGGCTGCCGACGCCAATACCGCCACTGGCAGGACCCGGAACCACGCCCTCGGCCACGCGCAACGCACCGCGATCCGCTGCCGATCCAGACGTTGTGCGATGTCATCCCACAGACCCTCGGGTGGCATCGGATCCGGAAGCGTGCGCAGCGCTTCAGTCAGCGGGTCATTCATTGCCTTCACCATTGGCTCGTTCTTCACCCTTGGCCGTTTCTTCACGATTGGAGAGCACCTGACGCTGTAACCGTTTCAGGCCACGCGCCAGCTGCGATTTCGAGTAGCTGGCACTTCGCCCCAGCAACTCGCCAAGTTCAGCGTGAGTGTAGCCTTCCACGTGGTGCATCCAGACCACGAACCGGGCGTCGTCCGGCAGCGCCGCCAGCGCATGAGAGAGATCGTGCCAGCCATTGAGCCGCGCAGCATCGAGGCTGCTATCCGGCGTCTCAAACTTCGATTCCATCGTCCGACGCCGGTTCCAGGGTGAGCGCATGCGCATCAGGCAGTGATTCACCGCAATGCTTCGAATCCAACCCGCCACGGCCGTGTCGTCGCGCAGGCTCGACGCCTTCTCGATGGCGTCCAGAAACGTCTCCTGAGCAACTTCGGCCGCTGCCTCGGCATCGCCCAGAAGCCTCAGCGTCAGGCCGTAAACAGCCTTCGATAGTATCCGGTATATCCGTTCGGCAGCACCACGATCGCCGCGCTTGAACGCGTCGACCACGCTGGCTTCGATGTCTAGCGAATCGAATCGGGACATATCTTATAGATGCGCCAGCTCGTCAAAAGGTCGCACATCCCGGATAAACAATGGCAGCGAAGCGTGGCGCCGCAAACAACGAGGGCGCCGATCGGCGCCCTCGCATCGTCGCGGACTGGCTCAACTCAGCCGGCCGCGGGTTTCTCGTAGATCGACGGCTCGTTCTTCGCTTCTTCGGTGATCCTGCGACCCAGCGCCAGGTAGGTCGGAATCTCGTCATCCGAGAGTTCCGCCATCCTCACCTTGCGCGCCAGGGCAGCCTCGATGTACGGGGCGAGCTCTTCGTTCTTCTTCTGCTCGCGTTCTGCACTGTGCTCCTTGAACTCCGGCATGACCTCAGCGGCGAACAGCTCCAACGCCTCACAGATGTGCTCGTGCTTGTTCATGCCGGCCTGCTGGATGAACGTCACTTGATCCACACCGGCAGTCTCGAATTTCCTCAGGTGCACACGCATGTCTTCCGGGGTTCCGATCCCCCCGGCACCACCGCTGAGCGCTTCGGTGACCATCTCCGGGATGTCCTTCTGACGACTTTCGTAGACCTTCTCGAACTGCTCCCACAGGTTGGTGCGGCCCGGCTTGTGCTCACCGAAACCGTACAAACTGCCAAGCGCGTAACCGAAGAACTCGAAGCCCTTCAGGCCGCGATCGATCGCAACCTGCCGGTCCTGGTGACAGGAGAAGCTCGACACCATGCAGATGTTGGCATTCACTGCGTGGCCGATCGGAACGCACTCATCGCTCTTGATGATGTTGTAGTACTCCTCGACCCAGGACTGGGCTTCCAGCGGATCGACGAATGCAAACGTCAACGCGCCGATACCCAGCCGCGCGGCCATGCGTATGGTCTCGCGCTGGGAACAGGCCACCCAGATCGGCGGGTGCGGCTTCTGAACCGGCTTCGGTACCACGTTGCGACACGGCATCTCGAAATACTGGCCCTTGTAGCCAGGGTAGGGGTCCATCGCCATCATGTTGGCGATCTGCTCGGTGGACTCGAGGAAGATCTTGCGCTTTTCCGCCACCGGAATCCCGAAGCCGCCCAGTTCCAGCTCCGCGGAGGATTCGCCCGTGCCGAAATCGACGCGTCCGTTGGACACCAGGTCCAGGGTCGCGATGACTTCCGCAGTCCGGGCCGGGTGGTTGTACTGGGGAATCACCTGACGGATGCCGTGGCCCAGACGAATGTTCTTGGTGCGCGCCGCACAGGCCGCGAGAAACACCTCGGGCGCGGAGGAATGCGAGTACTCCTCCAGGAAGTGATGCTCCACCTCCCAGGCGTAGTCGATGCCGAGCTGGTCCGCAACCTCGACCTGCTCCAATGCTTCATTGAACAGTCGCTGCTCCGCTCCATCGGTCCAAGGCCGTGGTAGCTGATGCTCATAGAAAATCCCAAACTTCATTTCTTAGCCCCTTACTTACAGTTCTCTAAAGTCGTTCAAGTACCTGTCGCCAGCTGCGACTCGCCGGGCCGCAAAGAAGGCGACAGTGCCCGCTCCACGAACCCGACGATGTTTTCGATCATGGCCTCGCCCGGCATGTCCCTGCGCACTACATACATCAGCGCGTTGCCGACGAAACCGCACAGCGCGTGGCTGATGAGCGCGGCATCGAAGGCGCCAGCACCACCATCACCCCGAACCTTCTGCTCGCCAAGGATCAGGTACAAGAAATCTCCGAGCCGATCGTAGATACGCCGTGCGTCGCCATCCTCGGGCGCGATGTTGAGCGGATCCAGGAACGCAACGTGCAGCATTCCCGGATGTTCCACGTCGAAAGCAATCAACGTACGCAGGATCACCGTCAACCGTTCACGCAGCCCGCTGACTCCGGCGAGATTTTTGCGATACTGGGCAATCAACTGATCCTGGGCATCATCGGCGAAGGCGAGGAACGCATCTTCCTTACTTCTGAAGTGCAGATAGAACGTGCCACTGGCCACGCCCGCGGATCTCGCAATGTCCTGTGGACGGGTCGCCTCATAGCCCCGCTCGATGAACAGCTCACGCGCGGCGGCGAGCAGCTTGCGCCGGCTCTCGAGCCGGCGACGCGCCTGGCCATCGCCCGCCTGTCTATTGATGGGTTCGACGCCTTCTTTCATGCGATCATAGACTTGCAGAACAAATATGACAGAATGTCAGAAAGAAGAGTGAACCTCATTCCGGGGGTGGAACGCAAGTGTTGTCCGTACCTGGCCGGGTGAGCGCGGCTGCAGGTCAGATCGCCACGGCGATCGGCATTGTGATTCTGTCGGGCTGTGGCGGCGGGGGAGGCAGCAACCCTCCTGCGGCCGCCCCTGCGCCCCCACCGCCTGCCCCGCCTTCACTCAGTCTCGGCCCCGAGACCTGTTCGGCCGGAAGCGCCGGTGATTTTGCATGCTCGGGTATTTCACTGCGCAAACGCGTGCCGCTCGAGACGATGGGCGGAACCCAGGGCAACGACATCTGGGGGTGGAGGGACCCGCTGATCGGCGACGAGTACGCGTTGATGGGACTGACCAACGGCACGGCCTTCATCGACGTGACCAGCCCCGAGAATCCAGTGTTCCTCGGGCGTCTGCCCACGGAGACCGCAGCATCGCCCTGGCGCGACATCAAGGTCTATCAGAACCACGCGTACATTGTTGCCGATGGCGCAGGCCAACACGGCATGCAGGTATTCGATCTCACCCGCCTGCGGGGCGTGACTGCGGCGCAGACTTTCGTCGCCGACGTGGTCTATGGCGACTTCGCAAATGCGCATAACGTCGCCATCGACGAAGACACGGGATTCGCATACGCGGTCGGAACCAACACGTGCGGAGGGGGACTTCACATCATGGACATACGCACCCCGATCAATCCGCTGTTCGCCGGCTGCCATGCGACCGTGGATACGCACGACACCCAATGTGTCGTGTACCACGGACCCGACACCATCCACCAGAACAGCGAAATCTGCTTCAGCTCGAACGAAAATCATGTCGAAGTGGTCGACGTCACCACGAAGTCCGCGCCCCTGACTCTTTCCGCGTCGACCTACCCACAGCTTGGCTTTGCACACCAAGGTTGGCTGACCGAGGACCATCGTTTCTTTCTGGTCGGCGACGAGGGCGACGAGATCACTTTCAATGTGCCAACGCGGACGCACGTTTTCGACGTTTCGGATCTCGATGCGCCGCAATACGTGTTCGCGTACGAGGCTACGACCCGCGCAGTCGATCACAATCTCTACGTATCGGGAAATCGGGTGTTCGAAGCCAACTACACCACCGGGCTGCGGGTGCTGGAACTCGGCGACCTGGGCAATGAAGAACTCACGGAAGTCGCCTTCTTCGACACGTTTCCAGACAACGACGACGTGGATTTCGATGGGGCGTGGAGCGTCTACCCCTATCTGCCTTCAGGGACGATAATCGTCAGCGACGTGGACAATGGACTGTTCATTCTCAGCAACCCGTGACCTAACCTGCTGGCATGGCGCACTCCAGAAGCCGAACACAACTACTCAACCTGCTGAGCGACGTGTTTCGCAGCCGCGGCTACGAAGGCGCAACGCTCGCTGAGCTTGCCCGAGCCGCGGGGCTTGGCAAAGCGAGCCTCTACCATCATTTTCCGGGCGGCAAGGCCGAAATGGCCGGCGAGGTGCTCAAGGCCTGTGCCGCGGACCTGGATCGGCGGGCCTATCGAAAGCTCCGCAAGAAGGGCCCCTGGAACGAACGGGTTGGCGCGTTCGTCGATGGCTTCGGCAAGTACGTCGATGACGGTGCGCGCAACTGCCTGCTCGTCTCGCTGACCGCCAGCGGTGGCGATGCGATTCTGAGCCGCGAAATCGCCCGCGTATCGGCCGCCTGGCTCGACGAGCTGACCGACGTGTTCGCCGAGTCGGGGCTGCCCAGGAAACGCGCAGCACGCAGCGCCAAGGAATTACTTGGCCGACTCTATGGCGCATTGGCGCTGGCCCAGATGCTCGACAGACCCAAAGTCTACCGGCAGGCGATCAAACGCCTGAGCCAGCAACTGCAGAGCTGAAGCACCCGGCCTCAGCGCCACAGGGCGTGATAGCGACCCACCCAGTCGAGCAATCGAATCGGCGCGTGCTTGCGACGCCAATCGCCGGCGACGAATTTGTTCAGCTCGGCAAGGGTCGGGTAGCTGTGGATGGTGCCCATGATCGCCTTGAGACCGTATCCGTGAGTCATTGCGGCCACATATTCCGTGATCAACTCCCCTGCTTCAGGCGCAACAAGCGTCGCGCCCAGCACCCGATCCTTGCCCGGCACGGTGAGCACCTTGATGAATCCCTGGTCGCTGCCATCGGCAACCGCGCGGTCGACGTCGGCCAGCTCGTGACGGGTCACTTCGACGGCAATGCCGCGAGCCTCGGCATCGGCCTCTGAGAGCCCCACCCGCGCCACCTCGGGATCGGTGAAGGTGACCCAGGGCACCACCGAATAGTTGACCTTGAAGCGCCACAGCCTGCCGAACAAGGCGTTGACCGCCGCGTACCAGGCCTGATGCGACGCCATGTGCGTGAACTGATAGGGGCCGGTCAGATCACCGCAGGCATAGATGTTGGGGACGCTGGTCCGCAGATAGCGATCGACACTCACCGTGCCACCAGGATCCGTCTCGATGCCAAGCGCATCCAGCCCCAGCGACGCCGTATGGGCGCGCCGGCCGACCGCGACTAGCACCTGGTCGAATTCGAGTTCCACCGACCCTCCCCCAGTCGACGCCCGCAGCCGGTGACGGCCGGCGTCACTCATAAACTCCTCCGCGCGATGGCCGGTGAGCACCTGCACGCCTTCCTGACTCAGCACGCCGGCGAGCAATGCCGAGACCTCCGGATCTTCCCGAGGCAACAGCCGATCTTCCATGTCGATCAGGGTGACCGCGCTGCCGAGCCGACCAAACGCCTGGGCCAGCTCGCAGCCGATGGGTCCGGCGCCCATCACCAGCAGCCGGGCCGGAAGTTCGGTGAGCGACCAGAGGTTGTCCGAGGTCAGCACCGGTACGCTATCAATCCCGGGGACCGGCGGGACGAAAGGCGTCGCGCCGGTCGCCAGCACGATGTTGCGGGCCGTGACGGATTGCTCACCTACCACGACGGTCCACGGGTCCACCAAACGAGCTTCGCCCTGCAGGCAGTCCACGCCCAGGGAGGTGTAACGCTCCACCGAATCGTTCGGCGCGATCCGCGCTATCGCGGCATGCACCCGGGCCATGACAGCCCGGAAGTCTACGTCCGGTTCCACCGCGCCGATCCCGAACCGTTCGGCATCACGCAGCGTCTGCGCCACCTTCGCCGAGCGGATCAACGTCTTGCTGGGTATGCACCCGGTGTTCAGGCAGTCGCCGCCCATCGCGCCTCGCTCGATGAGCGTGACCCTGGCGCGCACCGTGGCCGCGATCAGAGAGGCGATCAGCCCCGCGGATCCTGCCCCGATCACGATCAGGTTAGTGTCGAAGCGTCTTGGTTTACTCATCGTCGCCCGCCCGCCGCCTGGTCCAGAGGTTCATCAGTTTGCGCGCTGCCAGGGGAAACAGCCCCAGCAGCGACAAGGCAATGATCAGCTGCGGACTCAGCACGTCACCGAGTTCGTGCACCTGGGCCAGCTGGGTTCCGGCGTAGACGAACACGAACGTGCCAGCCAGCATGCCTACCTGACTGACGAGGTAGAACGCGGGTGCGCTGATCCGGGTGAGGCCCATCAGCAGGTTGATCACGAAGAACGGGAACACCGGCACCATGCGAATGCTGAACAGATAGAAGTTGCCATCCTTTTCGAAGCCGCGATCGATGCCCTCCAGGTACTCCCCGAAGCGGCCGCGCACCCATTCGTGGAGCAGGCTTCGCGAGATCAGAAACGCAAGGGTTGCCCCGATGCTGCTGGCGAAGGACACCAATAGCAGCCCCCACAACGTGCCGAACACCGCGCCGCCGGCCAGGGTCATCACGGCCGCGCCCGGCAGAGACAGACCCGTCACCAGCACGTAAATCACGAAGTAGATCGCGGAAGCTGCAACCGGCTGGGCGTCGACCTGCGCCACGATCGATTCGCGGCTCGCCTGCAGATACTCCAGCGTGAGAAAACGGCCAACATCGGCCACGAAGAACAATGTCACGAGCGCCACAACCGCCAGCACGATCAGCAACTGCTTTCGGCTCATCCGGATAATCCCTTACTATTCACCCTCTCGCCTCGTGCCCTGCGCAATTCACCACCTAAGGAGTCGACGGTGCAGCGAAAGTTCCCCGCCACCCGCATGCGGCGCAACCGGCGCGCCAGCTTTTCCCGCCGACTGGTGCGCGAGACGGAACTCGGTAGCGGCGATCTCATCTATCCGATGTTCATCATCGAAGGCACCCGGCAACGCCAGGCCATCGACTCCATGCCCGGCATCGAGCGCCTGACCGTAGATGAACTGGTCCGCGAATGCGAGCAGGTCGCCAACCTCGGGATTCCCGCAATCGCGCTGTTTCCGAACGTCGATGCGGGGCTGCGCAGTCTCGACGGCGCTGAAGCATACAACGCCGATGGCTTGATTCCGCGCGCGGTCGCGGCCGTGAAAGCCGAGTTGCCGGAGCTCGGCGTGATCACCGACGCCGCGCTCGACCCCTACACCAGCCACGGACAGGACGGCATCATCGACGACTCCGGCTACGTACTGAACGATGTAACCGTCACCGCGCTGTGCCGCCAGGCCCAGGTCTGCGCCGACGCCGGCGCCGACGTCATCGCACCCTCCGACATGATGGATGGACGCATCGCAGCCATCCGCAAAGTGCTCGACGAGCAGGGCGCGATCAACACGCAGATCATGGCTTATTCGGCGAAGTACGCCTCCGCTTACTACGGACCGTTTCGCGACGCCGTGGGCTCGACCGCGGCGCTCGGCGGCGACAGCAAACAGACCTATCAGATGGACCCCGCCAACAGCGATGAGGCCTTGCACGAGATCGAGCTCGATATCGATGAAGGCGCCGACATGGTGATGGTGAAACCGGGCATGCCCTACCTGGACATCATTCGCCGCGCCAAGGACGCCTTCGGCGTGCCGACGTTCGCCTATCAGGTGAGCGGCGAGTATGCGATGCACATGGCGGCGATTGGCAACGGCTGGCTCAGTGAGGCGGTGTTGCTCGAAGCGTTGGTGTGTTTGAAGCGGGCGGGGGCCGATGGGATATTGACGTATGCGGCTAAGGCGATTGCGGCGGAGCTTGCGTCGGCGCGCAGTTGAGGCCGCCCGTCGGATACATCGAGTTGGTAGTGGGGTCTGGAGAGCGCCCCCGGACGTTCGTGCAGGGGAACTGATAACGTCCGGGGGCGCTCTCCAGACCCCACCACCGACGGCCGTGCAGGCTGCTCGGATCAGCGCGCGGCCCTGACACGGTCGTTGTTATCTTCGAGACGCGGGTTGGTAGGTCACTTCGTTTAACTCGTTGGCAATCGTTGTTTCGAGGAAGTCTCGGTCGGCCTGTTTTTCCTCATCGGACACTGCGAACTGGCTGTCGAAAAACGCACGAACTGCCAATGCCGCGATGTTTTGCTGACGTCCCGCTTTCAGCACCTGTTCAAACGTTTTTGCACACGGCGCTCGATATTCGGACGGCACGATCAGACCTTGTTCTGGCGTTCCGAAAAGACCCACGAAAGGGCTCTTGTCTTGTGGAATGTCATCGGCTGTTACCGCGCCGCAACCGAGATTGTCTGGATTGCCAAGGACCCGCAGCAATCCGGATGTCAGGTTGGTGAAACCTGCATGCGTTGCGCCCTTGATGGTCAGTAGGCCACCTCCACCTTTGCGGATTCGCTGAGGTATCGGTGCCGCGTTGACGTCGTAGTCCACGATTGCGTCAGCCGTACCAGCGATCATCAGAAACGGAACGGGGGCGTTGTCAAAAAACGAAGAGCCAAACACATCACCGTGGCCAACGATGGAAATGACCGCTGCAATGCGAGGATCGCGCCAGTCGGGATGAAAGGCTGCAAGGGTAACGGTGTTGGCCCCGAGCGAGATCCCAAATGCACCGATGCGGTGAGGATCGATTGTCCCGTTGAAGGGTCGCTCCCCTTCACCAAGCTGCAGCGTCCGATCAATGAGAAAAGTGAGGTCGGCCGGTTGGTTGACGACATCGAGGAAATCCGGCCCACCCGGTGCGCCCGCGTGAGAGAAGGGATGATCCGCCGATACGACGATATATCCGTAACTTGCGAGATGTTCGGCCATGTACGTGCAGCCGAAACGAGACGACATCAGGCCGTGGCTGAAGACCAGCAGCGTATGTTCTCCATCTGAATCTTTCGGGTACCACATAGTGGTCGGCAGCGCCCGCCGGCCGGGTGGTTGAGCACGTTCGGCATCGACCCAGTCAAAGTCGGACCGGCCCACCGGGTAGGGGCCGGGCGAGAACCGGGATGCGCTCGCCGTTCCTGCGGCGAACGGCTCGGGCACCGTCATGAACCAAAGGCCGGTGAGCCCGACTGTGGCGAAAACCAATATCGCTAACAGCGCGTAAAGCACCCATCGCATCATCGATTCGCTATTCCTCGTTGGCTATCCCGACGTCACTCATCGAACGTCTCCGCGGTTATCCGCTTGCAGGCAGCAGTTCGTCGGGGGTTGGCCAGTCGATCCGATTCAGCAGGCGGATGAACCTCGGTTCGTTCCTCAGCGGGTCGAATCTGGGCCCGCGGTTGGCGTAAATGAGCTGGCTGTCGCGCGCTTCGTAGGACTTCGCCAGCCAATCGATCGCTTGTTCGTGGTCGTCGAGCCCCAGATAGACGATCGCGATGTCGAACGGGGCCGCCGGTGGGTCCTGGCGGAGTTCGGCCAGGATCTCCCGCGCTTCCTCGCGCATTCCTGCCGCCCCGTACGAAAACCCGAGTGCCGCACGGTACAGGGAGTGCCCATTCGAAAGCTCAATCGCTTCCTTGTGCAGCGCAATAGCCTCCGGGAACTGTCCAAGCTGTTCATGCGCCAGGGCCAGGAAGTGGCTCAACGAAGGATCACTTCGATCCAGGGTCAGGGCCTTCTCGTACTCGACAGTGGCGTGTGCGTAATCCCGGTTCAGATAGTACAGCTGGCCCATTGCGTGGTTCACCACGGTCGAGAGCGGGTCGAGGCTCAAGGCGCGCCGGTTTCGCTCGAAGGCTTCTTCGAACCGGCCGGACTCGCCCAGCAGCCAGGATGAGTGAAGCAGGCCTTTGACGCTGGCGGGGTTCAGCTGCAACGCTCTGTCCAGCGCCTTGCTGGCGGCCTTCGGGTTGAACTCCAGGTAATACAACACGCCTGCCAGAGCCACATGTGCCTCGGCCAGCTGGTCATCGAGTTGCACTGCCAGCACGGCCGCTGCCCTGGACCTGGAATAGACGTCCCCTTGCCCCACATAGCCGAAAAATGCGTTGTATTGAAGGCAGAGCGCGAGCTGGGCCTGGGCGGGCGCATTCTGCGGCTCCAGGCTCACGGCATCCTGCAGCAGCCGGATACCCTGTTCAATCTCCTCCGGACTCCAGTTCTCGCAGAGGTATCGTCCTTTGAGATAGAGCTCATAGGCCTGCGGATCTACCGGTCGGGACGCGGCGATCCCGGCTATTTCGTCGGCGGTCAGGGTGAGCCGTATCTGATGTGCGATCTCGTGGGTCACCTCGCTGTAGAGCGCTAGAATGTCGCTGAGTTGGCGGTCGAAATTCTCCGCCCAGAGGTGCCGGTCGGTCTCTGCTTCGATCAGCTGCACCGTTATCCTGACAACGTCGCCGACCTTCAGGACGGAACCCTCGACCACTGCCTCCACGCCAAGCTCACGCCCAATTTCGGGCACCAACTTCCCGGAGTCCTTGAAGTGCGCCGCCGACGTGCGCGAAATGACCCTGAGGGCTCCGATCTTAGAGAGTTCGGTAATCAGGGCCTCTTGTATGCCCGCCACGAAAAACGCCTGCTCGGGGTCGATCATCAGGTTTTCAAACGGCAGCACCACAATCGACCTGATCTCGCCGGCGGCAAGCGCGTCCGGCTCGTCCCGCCAGTCGTGCTGCCAGGCGAAATAGGCCAGGGCACCAACCAGCAAGCCAAGAATCAGGAAGTCGATCTTCTTGCGTTGCCTGGCAACGCCCTGTTCGTCTGCGGTGGTATCGCGCTCCCGCTGCACGCCCTCAGGGGTCAGTTCGAACGCCCATGCAAATATCAACGCGATCGGGAAACCGATCACCAGGAGCACGAAAATCAGCCTGCCGGTCCATTCGGGCAGCGGCAGACGAGGTGAGCACGTCGATGGTCTGCAGGATCAGCCAGCTGACGATGACGTAAAGGGCGGCAACGCGGTACACGTTGCGGCGCTTGAGTTCTGCGAAGAAAGACATAGCGGGTGCCTGATTCTGGCACAAAGGCGAGCCCTATGTGCAGCCGCGCACATGCGCGTGCTTGAAATTCGCGCTGTGCGCCTCAATAACGCTAAACTGTACCTGCAACTCACAGGGAGAAACGGATGAGCGAAAACATCGTCCACGTGACGGATTCCAGTTTCGATGCCGATGTATTGGGTTCCGACAAGCCCGTGCTGGTGGACTACTGGGCGGAATGGTGCGGGCCCTGCAAAATGATTGCGCCCATTCTCAAGGAGATCGCCGAGGAGTATTCAGACCGGGTGAAGGTCTGCAAGATCGACATCGACGCCAACCAGCAGACGCCGCCGAAGTACGGTATTCGCGGAATTCCGACATTGATGCTGTTCCGGGACGGCGAGGTGGAGGCCACCAAAGTCGGCGCGGTGTCCAAGTCTCAACTCGCTGCATTTCTCGACAGCAACATCTGATCGCTCTGTCGAAACCCCAGGTGGGTCCCGGAAATGGGACCCATTTGGCATTTGCTCGATGGTAAACCGCCCACAATAGCCCCTAGACGCATCCTTTCAGCGGTGGTAGATTCTTGCCACCAGCGTCGAGTCGATCGCGCTGCGCCCTTCGCGATTTCTCCAAGGACTTGAAGCCTGCGCACCATTCACGCGCAGACGGTACCGAGAGACCTACGCGGCAGGCGCTCGACAACCACTCGACCCGAAAACTTCTTTCCTCAATATTTTTCCTCAGTATCTGTATACCTATGAACCTTACCGACCTCAAAAGAAAGCCCGTTGCAGACCTCATCGACATGGCCCGGGAGATGGGCCTCGAGAACATCGCCCGGTCACGCAAGCAGGAAGTAATCGCTGCAATCCTGCGCAAGCAGGCAAAGAACGGCGAAGACATCTACGGTGACGGCACGCTCGAGATTCTCCAGGATGGGTTCGGATTCCTCCGTTCGGCCGACTCCTCCTACCTCGCCGGGCCCGACGACATCTACGTCTCACCCAGTCAGATCCGGCGTTTCAATCTGCGCACCGGAGATTCCATCGCGGGCAAGATCCGCCCACCGAAGGACAGCGAACGCTACTTCGCGCTGCTGAAAGTCGACGAGATCAACTTAAGCGAGCCGAACAGCAAAAAGCAAAAGATCCTGTTCGAGAATCTGACACCGCTGTTTCCCGATGAGCGCTTCACACTCGAGCGTGGCAACGGCAGCAGCGAAGACCTGATGGGGCGAATTGTCGATCTCATCGCGCCCGTCGGTAAAGGGCAGCGCGGCCTGATCGTCTCGCCGCCCAAAGCCGGTAAAACGCTGATGCTGCAGAGCATTGCCCAAGCCATCGTGGCCAACAATCCAGAAGCGAATCTGATTGTGCTGCTGATCGACGAGCGTCCTGAGGAAGTCACCGAGATGCAGCGCTCGGTGCGTGGCGAGGTGGTCGCCAGCACCTTCGATGAGCCCCCTTCGCGACACGTTCAGGTCGCCGAGATGGTGATCGAGAAAGCCAAGCGTCTGGTCGAACACAAAAAGGACGTGGTGATCCTGCTCGACTCCATCACCCGCCTGGCGCGCGCCTACAACACCATAGTGCCGTCGTCAGGGAAAGTACTGACCGGCGGCGTGGACGCCCACGCGCTGGAGCGGCCGAAGCGCTTCTTCGGCGCCGCGCGCAACATCGAGGAAGGCGGCAGCCTGACCATCATGGCGACCGCGCTAATCGATACCGGCTCTAAGATGGACGAGGTGATTTACGAAGAGTTCAAGGGCACCGGCAACTGGGAACTGCACCTGGAACGCAAGATTGCAGAGAAGCGGGTCTATCCGGCCATCAACATTCGCCGCTCCGGCACCCGCCGGGAAGAGCGGCTGATGGGCGAGGAAGAACTCCAGCGGGTGTGGATTCTGCGCAAGCTGCTGCACGAGATGGACGATATCGCCGCAATCGAATTCATGCTGGACAGGCTGAAGGAGACCAAGACCAACCAGGAGTTCTTCGGCATGATGAAGGGCAAATAGCGCTCCTTCTACCGGGCATTCCATGACTACGATTACGGCCCGGCTCATATCCGTGGATTCGCTAAGCCCAGCGGTCCAACAACTTCTACTGAACGCGACCGGGTTCGAATTTGCGGCCGGGCAATACATTTACCTCCACGCCGGCCAACAACGCCTGCCGCTGTCCGTCGCCAGCGCACCGGCCCGCCTCCCGGAACTGGAACTGCACTACCGCTCGACACCGGGCGATCCGGACGCCGCGGCGCTGGACGCGCTGCTGTTGCACGCCCGCGACTTGACCTTCGACGGTCCCCATGGCCACGTCGTAATAACCGAACCGACCCGCGGACCGCTGACCCTGATCGCCGGCGGCACCGGGATCTCCCAGGCGGCCAGCATCATCGAGCAATTGGCCGGCACGGGAAAACAACGGCTGGCCGTACAACTCTGGTGGAGCCTGACGACCCCGGCGGCGAACTATCGTCTCGGCGTCATGGAACAGGCGTCCAACGAACCCTGGTTCGCTCTGGAAACGCTGTACGACGACCCGGCCGCGGATGCCAACGCAGCGTTGGCCAGAATTCGTGCCGGGCGCATCGACCCCGGCCAGTACATCCTGTGCGGGGCGCCGGGGTTCGTGTACAGCTGTGCCGAGGCGTTGCTCGAGCGTGGTATCAGCCGGGGTTCGCTGCATTCCGACGTATTCGACTACGCGCCACGCTCCGACTGGCCAGCGCCTTCCTGAGGACCGACGGGAGCAGCCGATGCCAGCGTGTCCAAGGACGCTCCTGCGTCCCTGGACGCTGTAGCGTCCCTGGTCAGCGCGCGCGCCAGATATTCCGCGCCGCGCTGCGCGTCACCGAGCTTCACGCACAAGTGGCCCAGTGCCGCATAGACGTCAGTTCCAGGGTTGCTGCGCAGGCTGGCTTCGAGATACTCCCGGGCCTTGTCCCACTGTTCGTTGCGGCCCGTCAGCCGTCCCAGCGCAAGCAGCAGCGGGGCGCTGTCCGGGCGGTCCTTCAGCCAACCTTCCGCGGTGCCCAACTGGGCAGCGGCGTCCGCGTCAATGAGACCGTAGCAATCCACCAGGCGGTCATCCCAGGCGCGCTTCAAAGCATCGCGCAGCAGTTGCTCCGCATCCTGGGGGCGACCCTGAGCCGAGCGCGCGCGGGCCGCCGCAACAACCAGTTCGGGGTCGTGCTGGAGCGTTTTCGGAAGCAGGTTCCAGACAGCCTCGAACTGACCGGCCGCATCCGGTTCGGCCAGTTGTGCCAGACGCGCCAGGCAGGCGCGGCGCAGCGTCGCATCGAGTTCCTCCTCGGGCAGGGCCTTCTGCCGCCTCAAGTCGGGCGCAAGTTCCAGGATCGCCTGCCAGTCACCCAGCGTCACGTAGCAGCGCTGCAACATCGCCAGCACCGCGGGATTTCGAGGGGTCTCCCGCTGCAACTCGAGCAGCGCCGCCAACGCCTGCTCGCGCTGGCCGGCGTCCAACTGGAACGCCACGCGGGTCAGCGTCACCGCGACCTTCGACCCCGGCGTCTCCTCGCCGGCGCGGTTCAGCAATTCATCGCGTCCGTCGTAGTCGCCCAGCTCCTGTGCAGCGCGCGCGCCGTGCAGATAGTTGACCAGCGGCATCCGGGCATCCCTGGCACCGGCCACCAGGAGTCTACGCGCCTCCGACCAGCGGCCCTCGGCACTCAGCAGCAAGCCCTGAGTCGTCTGCTTGCGCGCAGCCTGTGCCCGGCGCTCCCGATTCCACTGGGCCAGCCCGCTGCCACTGAGGACGAAGCGCGACCACAGGTAACTCGCGACGCGCAGCAGCATGTACATCAACAGGAGAGCAAACAGGCCAAACCAGAGACTCGTCTCGATGCTCATATCCGCATACGCGATGAGCACGTAGCCCGGATCGCGCGCCACCAGGGCGCCGACCACACCGCCGATCAGCAAGGCCGCCAGCAGAATCACAACGATCCGGTTCACGGCAGGGCCTCATCGTCTTCGATGCCATAGCGTGCCAGCGAGCGCAGGTTGGTCAGCGAACCCGAAATGTCCGGCAGCTCGCGATCCAGCCGCAACGCCTGTAACGATTGCAACTCGGCGCGGACTTCAATCACCGCCGCGCTCTCGTTGTCGAGATAGTCGTCCAGCCAGGCCAGCGCCGCCGCCACGCTGTGTTCGTACAGAACGGCATCGCGGCGCAGTACCGCCAGTTGGGCCCGCTCCAGCATCAACCGCAGGTTCATTTCCAGATAGGCGGCCTGATCAGGGCTCAGCAGCGGCCGCAGCCCGCCTTCCGGGTACCTGCGAAACTCGACGAACGAACCGAGCCGGTGCAGAAGCACTTGTCCGAACGAGCGTTGCGCGTCCGGTTCTACTCGCGCGCGCCGCTCCGCCAGGTATTCCGGCAACTGCAGAGGCAGCTGGTTGAGGGTCGCCTTGATCGCCTCGAAGCGTAGAAAAGCGCCCTGCACATCGATCTCCTCGACGTTACCCAGGGCCAGGCGCTCCGCCGCCAACTGGGCGCGTACCGGATACAACGAATAGTCGTCGAGCCCGGCGAGCACCTCATCGGCCGCGGCGAGCAGCTTCGCCGCCGCCACCGCGTCGCGTTCCATCAGCAAGCGATGGTTCGCGATTCGCAGCAGGTACTCCACTTCGGCAACCTTCCACTCCCGACTGCTGGGCGGGCTCAGACGCATTCCTTCATTAATACTGCGCGCCAACGCCTCCTCGGACTCGAGCCGCTCTTCCCGTTGCGCCTGGACATCACGCTGCAGCGCCCCAATCGCCTGGTCGAGCGCCTGGTCGAGCGCCTGGCGCTGCCCATTGAGCGCAGCTTGCTGCTGCGACCGCAGCGCCGCGAGCCGCCCATCGATGCCCACCAACGGGTCCTGATAGACGGTCAGGTAGTACAGATAGCCAACGCCGCCGAGCGCCGTGAGCGCAAGCAACACGGCAGATAGTGCCAGCAGCCGCCCGCCCCGCACCGGTCGGAGTGGCTCTACCGCACTCTCGTCTTCGGGGTCGGTTTCCAGCATTTCCTCCGGCTGCTCACTCATGTCTTACCCCTCAAGAATCGCTGTCTGCAAGCAACCGGTCCACCGCTGCCAGCATCGCGTCATTGCCGGGCCCTTCGGCAACCGCAACCGCGGTGAAACCACGCCCTGTCAGCTCCTGAGCAATGCGCTCAGAACCCGCGACCAGGCGCAGCCGCCGCCCGGCCTCGTTCGGCAACAGGCGCGCAAGTGCGTTGCCCGCTTCAGCACTGGCAATCAGTGCGACATCGACCGCTGACGGCGGCGCCGCAAGCGTGGCCGGCACGCGACGATAAGCCTCGAACCTGACAACGTCCGCGCCACGCCGACGCAGTTCCAGGGCCAGCAACTCTCGTCCACCAACTCCGCACAGCAGCAGCACCCGTTGCCCGGACAAGTCGCCCGGCACCGTGCTGGAAAGTATACCTTCCGAGCTTTCCGCTTCGGGCACTTCCGGCTGCACACCAAACTCGACAAGTGCGTCCGCGGTCTGCGCACCGACCGCAACCCAGCGCGGCCCATCCGGCGCTTCTCCTGGCCCATGCCCCTGCCCTGACCCACGCCCAAGGATCAGCGGCATTGCGAAACGTACCGCGTGCGCCGACACGGCGATGATCAGGTCAAAGGAAGCAGCCTCCTGCGCCAGCAGGCTCAGGACATCGTCGAGGCAACCCTCAACGCGCAGCAGGGGCTGTTTGACGACCCGATAGCCAGCGCACTCGAGGCGCGCCGCCAGTCGGCTGGCGCCGGGTTCAGTGCGCGTGACCCAGACGGTGCCGCGCTCAGTGGCCATGCAGCGATTCGAGCAGCTCGGTGGCACCCCGGGCACGCAACGCCTCGGCCGCCTGGGCGCCCGCGTCCTCTGGATCCGAAGCCGTTGCCTCTGCGTGCAACAGGGTCACACCGTCCGGACTTCCAACCCGTGCACGCACGAACACACCACCTTCGCCGCATTCAGCATAGGCCGCGACCGGCAGCGAGCAGTCCGCATTCAGGCCCCGACTCACGGCGCGCTCGGCCGTCACGCATTGTGCAACCTCCGGATCGTTCAGCGGTTGCAGCAGGGAAATCAGGTCGGCACGGTCGGCGAGGCACTCGATACCGATCGCCCCCTGGCCCGCCGCCGGGAGACTGACCTCAATGTCCAGATACTCGGTAACCCGCCCGGCGAGCCCAAGTCGATCGAGCCCCGCACTGGCAAGCACCAACGCGTCATACTCACCGGCATCGAGCTTGGCAAGGCGGGTACCCACGTTGCCACGAATTGCCTCGACCCGCAGATCACCACGCAGGTGTTTCAGCTGGGCCGCCCGGCGCAGGCTAGCCGAGCCGACCCGCGCCGATTCCGGCAACGCCGCCAGGGTGGCTCCCGTTCTGCCGACCAGCACGTCACGCACGTCGGCGCGATAGCCGATCGCCCCCAGCACGAACGGATCCGGAAGCGCTACCGGCACGTCTTTCATCGAGTGCACCGCGAAGTCCGCGGTCCCGTCCAGCATCGCCTGCTCCAGCTCCTTGACGAACAGACCTTTACCACCGACTTCGCTCAACGGCGCGGACAACCAGCGATCGCCACTGGTGGTCAGCCCCACCAGCACCACCTCGAGGCCCGGGTGGGCACTCTCCAGCGCATCCTTGATGTGTTGCGCCTGCCACAGCGCCAGCGCGCTTTTGCGGGTCGCAATGCGCAGGCGCCGGCTCACAAGGTCTGGATGTACTTGCGTACCGATGAAAGGTGGCGCCGCGAGATATCGACCCGCTCGTCGACACCTCGCATGCGAATCTGAAAGTGACCGTTCTCATCGCGTTCCAGCCCCTCGATGTAGCGCGACGCCACCAGGGCATTTCGGTGCACGCGCACGAACCGCTCGCCGAACTCCTCTTCCAGCTCCCGCAGCGTTTCGTCGATGAGCAATTCGCCATCGCTGTGACGCACCGTCACATACTTCTGATCGGCCTGGAAGAAACGCACGTCGTCTATCGGAATCAGTTCAATTCCACGCCGGGTACGCGCCGAAATGTGACTGCGGCGATCGCCGTCCTGCTCCATCAACGCCGCGAGCTGGGCTTTGTTGGCGCGTTTCGCCGAGCGCAGCACGCTGACCAGATCCTCGCGCCGGACCGGCTTCAGGAGATAGCCCACCGCCTGCACGTTGAAGGCCTCGATGGCATGCTCTTCATAGGCCGTGCAGAACACCACGGCGGGGGGTTCTTCCATCTGCATCAGGTGTCGCGCCGCTTCGAGCCCGTCCATCCCCGGCATACGAATGTCCAGCAGCACAACGTCCGGCTGGGCTCGCTGGGACTCCTCGATTGCCTCCATCCCATGACCCGCTTCGCCCACGACATCGTAGCCATCGACGTCCGCCAGCATCCGGCTGATGCGGTCTCGCGCCAGCTTTTCATCATCCACTATCAGTACTTTCATGGCTGTCCCATCACATCACCGTCCTCATCCGTCCGTCCGGAACGGATAGCGCAGTGTCGTTACGTAGCAATCGCCGCGCTCCTCGACATCGAGCGCGGCGCTGTTGCCATACAGCACGCTGAGCCGGCTCTTGATGTTGTTGATGGCCATCTGGTTGCCCTTGCTGAGCCCCCTGGATTCAGGCGGCGGCACGGGGTTGGTGATGTCGACGTGCACGATCTCGCCATCGTAGCGCAACTTCACATCCACGGTGCCCCCTTCCGGCAGCGGTTGGATACCATGATAGATGGCGTTTTCCAACAACGGCTGCAGCGTCAGCAAGGGAATTTTCAGCGAACTGGGATAGTCGCAGATATCCCAATGCACTTTCAGCCGCTCCCCCAAACGCAGGCCCTCGATGCGCACGTAACGCTCGCACAACGCGAGTTCCTCGCTAATCGGCACCTGATTGCCGGCCTCGTTGAGGCTTGCCCGGAACAGCTCCGAAAGATCTTCCACCACGGATTCCGCGGTCTCCGGTTCGGTTGGAATGAGGCTCGCGATGATGTTCATGCTGTTGAACAGAAAATGTGGGCGGATGCGCGATTGCAACGCCTGGATGCGCGACTGCAGCTCGGACTGTTCCTGCTCACGGAGTTGCTCCTGAACGTAGAAGTAACGCAGCACCATGCCGGTGATGATGCCGGAAATGGCCATCTGGGTCGCAATCCTGGGCCAGTGAATGCCCGCCACATCCATCGATACGGATCCTGCCAGAACCCGATCGGATATCAGGCTGACGATCAGCGTGACCCCAAGCACGATGACGAACGATACCAATGCGCCGCCCATGAGACCCATCGAGATCAACCGGCTACGTGCCAGGCACAGCGTGCCGGAGCTGGCCAACGCCACCCACTGGACGAACAGGGACGTCAGCGCGAAGCGTGCCCAGGTGACCGGCCCGCCCGCAAACAGCAACACGATCACCAGCAGTTGCCCGACCAGCACGACGATCCCAAGCGCTGGTGCGTTGCAGAGATCCGGGACCACAAAGCGAGTGAGTTTCGGCGGCTGACGTCCCCGGGAGGTTGCAGCGTCATTCATTTGCCGTTCTCCGGGCCGCACGGGTTGCCTGCGCCCCGAGTTGCTTGCGCCCCCAAGTTGCCTGCGCCCCGAGTTGCTTGCGCAGAGGTTGTTATAATCGGCCGCCTTTTCATCCATCACGTCCGTACGATGAGCAACGAAGATCCGGCCACGCCCAAGCTCTGGGGCGGTCGATTCACCGAACAGACCGACGAGTTTGTCGAGCGTTTCACCGCTTCCGTGAGCTTCGATGCGCGCTTATACCATCACGATATCATGGGCTCCATCGCCCATGCGCGCATGCTCGCCCACAGCGGCGTCCTCGCCCGGGATGAATCCAAAACCATCGTCGACGGTCTCGAGCAGATTCGCCGCGAGGTTGCGTCGGGCGAGTTCGTCTGGAGCGTCGCGCTGGAAGACGTGCACATGAACATCGAAGCCCGACTGATTGAATTGATCGGCGATGTTGGCAAGAAGCTGCACACCGGCCGATCACGCAACGACCAGATCGCAACCGACATGCGCCTCTACCTGCGCGACGAAATCGACGGCCTGCTGACGCTCACGGGCGAGCTGCGCGGCGCGCTGCTGGACCTCGCGGAGCAACATGCCGCCACGCTGATGCCCGGCTTCACCCATCTGCAGGCCGCCCAGCCGGTCACGTTCGGGCATCACCTATTGGCCTGGCACGAGATGCTGGCGCGCGACGCCGAGCGCCTCGCCGACTGCCGGCGCCGCACCAACGTCATGCCGCTCGGGGCGGCCGCCCTGGCCGGAACTACGTTTCCCATCGATCGCGCGTATACAGCCAAGGAACTCGGCTTCGAACACCTCTCCGAAAACTCGCTGGACGCGGTCAGCGACCGCGATTTCGCGATCGAGTTCTGTGCCACCGCCAGCATCGCCATGATGCATCTGTCGCGCTGGTCCGAAGAACTGGTGCTGTGGACGTCGCAGCAATTTCGCTTCATCGAGCTGCCGGATCGTTTCTGCACGGGCTCGAGCATCATGCCGCAGAAGAAGAACCCGGATGTGCCGGAACTCATCCGCGGCAAGAGCGCCCGGGTGTTTGGGCACACCATGAGCCTGCTGGCGCTGATGAAAAGCCAGCCGTTGGCCTACAACAAGGACAATCAGGAAGACAAGGAGCCGCTGTTCGACGCTGTCGACACGTGGCGCGACTGCCTGACCGCCATGCTGGGCATGCTTCCCAACATCGTCGTGAACGCCGAGGCAATGCGCAGCGCCGCCCTGGAAGGCTTTGCAACCGCCACCGACCTGGCCGACTATCTGGTCCGGCGTGGGGTCGCGTTCCGCGACGCTCACGAGGCAGTGGGCAAGGCCGTTGCCTTTGCAATCGCCAACGAGCTGAGCCTGGATCAGCTGGCACTCGCGCAGCTCCAGCAGTTCAACCCGCTGATCGAGGCCGACGTGTTCACGGTGCTGGAGCTGGACGGCTCGGTGGCCGCCCGCGACCACCTTGGCGGGACGGCGCCGGACCAGGTCCGGGCCGCGGTGCAGCGCGCCCGCGGCAATCTTTGACTGCTGCAAGCCGCGTATACTTGCGCGTTCATCAATAAATGGCGACGCGGCGATGCGACTGTTCGGGCTCATGCTGCTACTGCTTTCGGCGGCAACCTGCGGCCAGGAGGGACCCCTCTATCTGCCGGAAGAATCGAGCTCCGTACCCCAGGGATCAAGCTCTCTACCCCAGGAATCACGCGGGGTGGGAGCATGGGATCCGGCCGGCGCAGCCGACCTGAGCAACACTACCAGCGATTTTCGATGACCGATCCGTTCTGCCAACATGACGGCGAGCTGCACGTCGAGTCGGTCGCTGCAACGCGCATCGCCGAGCAGTTCGGCACGCCCACCTACGTCTACTCGCGCGCGTATCTCGAGAGCCGCTATCGACGCCTGCTCGATGCGTTCGGAGACCGCCCGCCCGTCATTCGCTACGCCGTGAAGGCAAACAGCAATCTAGCCGTTCTCGACCTGTTTGCGCGCCTCGGGTCGGGGTTCGACATCGTTTCCGGTGGCGAGCTCGAACGGGTCCTGCGGGCCGGCGGCGACCCCGCACGGGTGGTGTTTTCCGGTGTGGGAAAAACCGGCGAGGAACTGGATTTTGCGCTCAAGCTGCCCATCGAATGCTTCAATGTCGAAAGTGAAGCGGAGTTCGATCGGCTCATCGAGCACGCGCAGCGTCTGGGGCGGACCGCGCCAATTTCCATTCGGGTCAATCCCGACATTAACGCTAACACGCACCCGTATATCTCCACAGGCCTCAAGGAGAACAAGTTCGGCGTATCCGTGGACCTTGCGCTGCAGCTCTACCGGCGCGCCCAGATCACGCCAGAACTCGAGATCATCGGCATCGACTGCCACATCGGTTCGCAGATCGCCGAGCTCAAACCTTTGATCGACGCACTCGAGACACTGCTTTCGATGGTAGATACGCTGGCCGCCGAAGCCATCGAGATTCGCCACATCGATCTCGGCGGAGGGTTGGGCGTCAGCTACCGCAACGAACCCGACTTCGACATCGAGGCCTATGCGCTGGCGATACGCGAGCGGCTCGCCGATCGTCCGCTGAAGCTCATGCTCGAGCCCGGCAGATTCCTCGTCGCCAATGGCGGAATCCTGCTGACCCGCGTGGAATACCTCAAGCCAGCTGTCGCACCCGACGAACCCAATTTCGCGATCGTCGATGCCGCGATGAACGATCTGATCCGGCCGATGCTGTATCAGGCGTGGCACCACGTCGAACGCGTCGCAGATGACAGCGACGCCACGGAAATGTGCTGGGATCTGGTGGGCCCGATCTGCGAAAGCAGTGACGTTCTCTGCCGCGACCGACCGCTGCGCCTCGCGGCCGGTGACCTGCTATGCGTGCGCTCGGCGGGGGCCTACGGGTTCGCACAGAGTTCCAACTACAACAGCCGCAACCGGGCTCCCGAGGTGCTGGTGGACGGCGACGCGTCGTACCTGATACGGCGCCGCGAAACTCCTGAGGATCAGCTTGCATTGGAATCGGTACTGCCCGCAGACCCGGCCGTGGCACGCTCGCTTCCCAAAGACGCTGGTGGGCGGTAGGCTCGGCTCATGCGCGTCAGATTCAGCAAGATGCACGGGCTGGGCAACGACTTCATGGTCATGGATCTCGTCAGCCAGCAGGTTCATCTGGATCCGAAGCTGATCGCGCGCCTGGGCGACCGACACACCGGCGTCGGGTTCGATCAATTGCTCGCGGTCGAGCCACCCACCGACCCGGACGCGGACTTTTTCTATCGCATCTACAATAACGACGGCAGCGAAGCGGAGCAGTGCGGCAACGGCGCCCGCTGTTTCGCGGCCTTCATCAACGCCAACCGCCTGAGCGTCAAACAGAAGCTACGCCTGCAATCGATCGCCGGCATCATCACCACCGAACTGCGCGACAACGGCAGTGTAGCCGTGGACATGGGCGTGCCGAGCGTCGAACCGGCGGAGGTACCGTTCGCCACTTCCGCAACCGTTGCTCCACCGGAACCCGATGACATGGCCGGGCCGGGCCAGCACATCAGCGCCGCTGGGGAAACCTACCGGGTGACCCCGGTGTCGATCGGTAACCCGCACGGTGTGCTGTTCGTACCCAGCGTCGCCGAGGCCGATGTGGAACGCATCGGCGCCGCACTGACCCGCCATGAGGCGTTTCCGGAAGGCGCCAACATCGGCTTCTGCGAAATCGTCGACCCGGGCTTCATGCGGCTACGGGTTTACGAACGCGGCGTGGGCGAGACCCGTGCGTGCGGAACCGGCGCTTGCGCCGCGGTGGTCGCCGCACAGCTTGCGGGACACTGCGAGCACCGGGTAAAAATCTCCCTGAGCGGCGGCAAGGCCCGCATCCAGTGGGACGGACCGGGTCAGCCGATCACCATGACCGGACCTGCATGTCTGGTTTACGAAGGTCAGATCACGCTATGAGCGAACCCCACGACGGGCTGTTGCTGGACGATGCCACGGTCGCCGGGTACCTGCGCAGCCACCCGGATTTCTTCGAACGGATGCCGGGATTGATCTCCGAACTGTCGCTGCCCCATGACGCCGGTCAGGCCGTTTCGCTGGTGGAACGGCAGGTCTCGATTCTGCGCGAACGCAACATCGATATGCGCAAACGGCTGAGCGAACTGCTTGGCGCGGCCAACGACAACGACACGCTGTTCGAGAAAACCCGAACACTGACGCTCGCGCTGGTGGAAGCGCCCGACCTGGAAGCCATCGATGCGGTGCTGGCCGCCGAGTTGATCGAGGGGTTCGGCGCCGACTGCGCCGTCTGCTACTTCAGCCAGGCACATCCCGAGGCGTCGCGCCCACACCTGATCTACGCCGAATCAACCCAGGACGTGCCGCTGTTTCATCTGACTCAGGGCACTGGGATTTCCTGTGGTCTGCTGCGCCCGGACGAGTTCGAGGCTCTCTTCGGGACCAGCACGCAAAGCGAAGGCTCCGCGGCAATCGTGCAGTTGGGACACGGCGTCCTGCTCGGACTGCTGGCCATCGGCAGCAGAGATCCCAAACGTTTCAGCCCCGACATGGGCACGCTGTTCGTCCGCTACATCGGCGACATTCTCGCGCGCCGCCTGGTGGTTCTCGCTGCCCACTCCACTGCGGCCGATGAATCCTGACAGCAGCGCTCTGCCCCCGGACTCTCCCTCGGAGTCGGCCTCAAAGCCGGTTAAAGACCGGCCGGCCGAACCCCTGGCCGACGCGCAGATTGATCCGCACATCAATCGTTATCTGCAACATCTCGTTCGCGAGCGGAACTATTCGCATCACACCGTGGCCGCCTATCGACGTGACCTTCATGCCTTCAACGGCTGGCTCGACCGAGCCGACCTGACGACCTGCACCGGCCGCGAGATTCGCGATTACATCAGCCGGCTGCATTCGGTGGGCTACGCCAGCCGCAGCATTCAGCGCGCGCTGTCCAGCATCAGGGCGTTTTTCGATTATTTGCGTCGCCAGGGCGTGTCCAGCAACAATCCGGCGACCGGACTGCGCCCGCCCAAGAGTCGGCGCAAACTTCCCGCCGTGCTGGATACCGATCAGACCGCGCGACTGCTCGACTTCACTCCGCTCACCGAACGTGATCGGCGCGACCTGGCGATGCTCGAGCTGTTCTACTCCAGCGGCCTCAGGCTTTCGGAACTGGTCGGGCTGAACTGCGGCGAGATCGATCTCGACGAAGGCTTCGTGCGGGTTACCGGCAAGGGCGCGAAAGTGCGTCAGGTGCCACTGGGTCGCTACGCCGTTGCCGCGCTGCGCGCCTACCTGGCACAACGGCAGGATGGATCGTCGGACGTGCCTGTTTTTCAATCACGGCCAGGCAAACGAATCAGCCAGCGCACCGTTCAGCAGCGCGTCAAGCGGCTGAGCACCCAGCAGCTCGGCAGTGATGTCCTGCACCCGCACATGCTCCGCCACAGTTTCGCCAGCCATCTGCTCGAATCCAGCGGTGACCTGCGCGCCGTCCAGGAACTGCTCGGCCATGCCGACATTTCGACCACCCAGATCTACACCCATCTCGACTTTCAGCATCTGGCCAAGGTGTACGACCAGGCACATCCGCGCGCCCGCCGCCGTGCATCCGAATCAGCCGAGACGGAGGAGCCATCAGCCGAGACGGAAGAGCCATCAGCCGAGACGGAAGAGCCGTGAAGCCAAGAATCCGGGTCGTGACCTTCGATCTCGACAACACGCTGTGGGACGTGAACCGCGTGCTCGGCAACGCTGAGCGAACGCTGCGCGCCTGGTTCAACGAAACGGTTCCCGAGCTCAATGAGCGGTTTGACAGAGACGGGTTGCTGGCGCTGAGAACCCGAATCGTCGAAGAAAACCCGGAGATCTCGCACAACCTCACCGAGTTGCGGCGCACCACTTTCCTGCGCTCGATCGAGCAGTGCGGATACGACCCCAGCAGCGCCCTCCGGCTGGCCGACGAAGCGATGGTGGTGTTCCTCGACGCGCGCCACGACGTGACCTTCTTCGACGGCGCGCTGGAGGTGCTCGAAGAACTGGCCTCCCGCTACGTGTTAGGGGCGCTCAGCAACGGCAACGCCGACGTTTTCAGACTCGGGCTGGGAGATTTCTTCAGCTTCGACTATTCCGCCGCCAAGGTCGGCGCCAGCAAACCGGCGCCGGACATGTTCCACGCGGCGCTGGAGCACGCCGGCGCAGACCCCGAACAAATGGTGCACGTCGGCGATCATCCGGAAGACGACATCCGTGCCGCGGCTGATCTCGGCATCCATACCGTGTGGGTGAACCTGACCGGCGAGCCCTATCCGGACGATGCGCCCGCAACGGTGGAAGTGACCGACCTGCGCGAGGTTCCGTCGCGGATCGACGAGCTGGCGGATTCGTAACGTTTCGGATCCCGCGAGCCGTTCCATTTTTTTCAATCAGAGCGCGTGCTGCTCGACGAACTCACGCACCGCCGCAACATCCGCGGGCAGAGAGGTCTTGCGGCCGGTCGCGCCCTTGAGGGCCTCCAACGCGGGGTGCCGGGCCACCGGTTTGCCGATGGCCTCATCCACGGACTCGGGAAATTTCGCCGGGTGCGCGGTCGCCAGGCACAACACCGGACCGTCGGACTCGAAACGTCGCGCGGCCGCTACACCTACCGCGGTGTGCGGATCAACGATGTAGCCTGTGTCCCGATACGTCTGCGCAATCGTCCTGAGCGTCGTTACCTTGTCCACCGAGGTCGCCACGATGCGATCATCCAGCGGCGCGCCACCGCTCAACCGGGCCTCCTCTCCGCTGGCGAACGAATCCATGAACGTCCGCAGCGCATCGCTGTCGCGGTTCAGGTGCAGGAACAGAAAGCGCTCGAAGTTGCTGGCCACCTGAATGTCCATCGAGGGGCTGAGGGTGAAGTGCACGGCACCGCGCTGGTAACTGCCGGTGTTGAAGAACCGCGCGAGGATGTCGTTGTCGTTGGTGGCCAGTATCAGACGATCGATGGGCGCGCCCATCTTCATTGCGACGTAGCCCGCGAAAATGTTGCCGAAGTTACCGGTCGGCACGCAGATCGCGGGACCCACGCCATTGTGCTCGAGCGCAAGCCCTGCCTGAACGTAGTAGACGATCTGGGCCAGCACCCGTGCCCAGTTGACCGAGTTGACGGCACCCAGACCGTGCTTTGCCTTGAACGGAAGGTCGTTGAACAAGGACTTCATGATCGCCTGGCAGTCATCGAAGCTGCCGTCGATCGCCAGGCAATGGACGTTGGCATCGGGCACCGCGGTCATCTGCAGTTCCTGCAACGGGCTGGTCCGGCCCTCCGGGAACATGATGAAGATCTCAATGCCGTCCCTGCCCTGAACGCCCGCAATCGCTGCGCTGCCGGTATCGCCACTGGTTGCGCCAAGGATGTTCATGCGCAGGCCGCGTTCGGTCAGAATCTGTTCGAACAGCGCGCCCAGAAACTGCAGCGCGACATCCTTGAACGCCAGCGTGGGACCGTGAAACAGCTCCATGATCTTCAGCGAGCCAAGATCGCGAATGGGTACGATGGCCGGATCATCGAAACGTGCATAGCTGCGTTCGAGCAGGGCAGCCAGATCCACGGTCGACATGTCGCCAATGAACTTGCCCATTACGCGCTCGGCCAACTCGACGAACCCAAGTCCCCGCCAGCTATCCAGCTCGCCTCGCACGTCCGGAATCGTCTCGGGCAACAGCAAGCCGCCATCGGGCGCAAGGCCGGTCAGGACGGCATCCTGGAAAGGCATCGGTGGGGTGTCGCCACGGGTGGAGGTGTATTGCATCGGCTTATGGTTGACGCACAGGAACGAGCGGGGATTCTACTCGAAACGTTTGACGGTCGGAGCGTGGTGCAGCTGGAGAGATTGTGCGGATGGGCGGTCGAGATTGTGTAGATGCGCGTTGGAGATTGTGCAGATGCACGTTGGAGATTGTGCAGATGCACGTTGGAGTAGGTGGTGCTCCTCCGCGCGCAGGAACTTTAGGCGCGCGGAGGAGCACCACCTACTCCAACGCGCCCCACCATCGCCCGAGGGTTCCAAGGACAATATGCGTTGCGGCCACGCCCGGTCGGGCAACCACCCATTTGCTCCCCGGACAGTGGCGTAGCGCCACCGCCGAAGAGCGAAGGCAGGGCCCCGGGAGCGGGTCTAAAGAGCAGAAAGACCCGCAATTCATCGGCCCCGGCAATTAGAGGTTGTAGCCGGTCTCGTCGTGTAATGCGATGTCGAGGCCCATGGTTTCCTGTTCTTCGTCGACACGCAGACCGATCACCAGATCCACCGCCTTCAGGATGATCAGCGTCGCGATCGAGGTGTACACCAGCGTGGCCAGCACACCCGTCGCCTGGGCCATGAGTTGATCGCTCATCAGACCCGATTCGACCCCGAACCCGGCGCCACCAAGGGCTTCCGCACAGAAGATGCCGGTCAGCAGTGCGCCGACGATGCCGCCGATGCAGTGCACGCCGAACACGTCGAGCGAATCGTCGTAGCCGAACATGGCTTTGACCTTGGTCGAGGCGAGGTAGCAGATCACACCGGACGCCAAACCGATAGCCAGCGCACCCATCGGACCCACGGCCCCGGACGCCGGCGTAATCGCTACCAGGCCGGCCACTGCACCGGTGATGATGCCGAGCACGCTCGGCTTCTTGTGCACGATCCATTCCATGCACATCCACGCGAGGGCCGCCATGGCGGTGGCAACCTGCGTCACCAGCATTGCCATCCCCGCAGTACCGTCGGCCGCAAGCTCACTGCCGGCATTGAAGCCGAACCAACCTACCCACAGCATCGCCGCACCGATCACGGAAAGGGTGAGGTTGTGCGGTGGCATGGCAACGGTGCCATAACCCTTGCGCTTGCCCAGCACGAGCGCCGTGACCAGCCCCGCAATTCCTGCGTTGATGTGCACAACCGTGCCGCCGGCAAAATCCAGAATGCCTTGCGCGCCCAACCAGCCGCCGCCACCCCACACCCAATGGGTAATCGGCGCGTAAACGGCCAGCACCCAGATCCCAACGAACACCATCAATGCGGAAAACTTCATCCGATCGACGAACGCGCCAACGATCAGTGCCGGGGTGATGATGGCAAAGGTCATCTGGAAGGTGAGGAACACGGTTTCCGGAATGGTTCCGGACACGGAATCGGCGGTGACACCGGCAAGGAACGCCTTGCTCAAACCTCCCCAGTACGGCCCGTCCGCACCGAACGCAATACTGTAGCCCCAGAAGACCCACAGCACCGTTACCAGGCAGGTGATGGCAAAACACTGCATCAGCACCGACAGCACGTTCTTGCTGCGCACCATGCCAGCGTAAAACAATGACAGGCCGGGGATGGTCATGAACAGCACCAGCACTGTCGCCACCAGCATCCAGGCCGTATCGCCGCTGTCGAGCGCATCCTGGGCAAAGACGGCGGGCGCGAACAGCGCGCCCCCGAGCATCAACCCAAAACGCCCCAGTCGTAGACCGCGCGCGCCGTCAGCAGCGGGCGTTGGGTCAAACTCATTCTTTCGCAAACAAAGATCTTCCACGATCGTCTCTCCTATCGCTCGGGCGGTTTAGACCGCCTCTGAGCCGGTTTCGCCGGTTCGAATTCGAACCACTTCTTCAAGGTTGGCGACGAAGATCTTGCCGTCTCCCACCTTGCCCGTATTGGCCGCCTTGGTAATCGCTTCCAGGCAGGACTCGAGGGTCGAGTCGTCGATCGCGACCTCGACTTTGACCTTCGGCAGGAAATCGACCACGTACTCCGCTCCTCGATAGAGCTCGGTGTGGCCTTTCTGTCGACCGAAGCCTTTGACTTCCGTCACCGTCATGCCGTGCACGCCCATTTCCGAGAGCGACTCGCGCACGTCGTCGAGCTTGAACGGCTTGATGATTGCAGTAACTAATTTCATTGTTGGTCTCCGATTAAGAATCCGTCGTGCACATGTGTCGTGGAAGATCAGTGCAGGACGGATTCTCGCTCAATTAGAGGCTTTTCGAAATCGACGCGACTAAAGTTACCGAACACAGATCTTCGTCGCCGAAACAGTCTTCGTCGTCATCGAGGTCCGTACCCACCAATGACAGGCCCCACTCGGCCCCCCAGGCTTCGGTGGTAACGCCGGCGCTGAAGTCGATGTAGTTGTCGTCGTTGCCCAGGAAATCGTCTTCCTCGAACAGGTTGAAGCCAAGGTGCAGGCTGAAGTTCCAACGGTCATAGTCGAAGCCGTAGTCGACGTACGGATAGTAGAAGGTGTCAGTTTCGGCAAAGTAGTCCGGGGAGATGTTCAATCCGAATTTGAAGCTGTTCCAGTCGATGCTGCCGTAGACTTCGTAGTAGTCGAGGTCGACGCCGTTGACACCGTCACGAGGGTAGCTGTAGTAGAGGAAGCCGACGTCGTAGTCGACATCTTCGTTGATGCTGCCGCCGTAGCCACCGTAGTAATCGATTTCGATCGCGCCTTCGGAAAAATTCACGTTCGACGCCCAGGTACCAATGTAGAAGCCATTACCGAAATCCACGTCGAATCCACCCTGAATCGCCGGCGACGGCGAGTCCTTGAGCTGCGATATGCCACGGAACCGATAATCAGACGCCAAGGTGACGTTACCCGCGACTTCCGCGGCACTAGCGACGACGCTGCCAGCCAGCAGAACCGCGCCAAACAAACCCATAACTAGCTTTTTCATCTCTCAATATCCCTAGTGGTGTGTCTTCTGAGTGATGCGATCGGTGAATCGGCCACCACGGCACGAGCCCACGCTGCGCACTTGCTCACCTGCTCACCTACTCACAAGGCATTATCCGTGCCAGGTCGTTAACTCATTGTTTTTGACCGTTTTTACGGTAGAACTCGATGCACCTTCATGCCAGCTAGTGCGCGATGGCAGTGCGCCGTAATTGCTCGACGCACCGAAATGATGCGTGCCGGGAGGCGCGAGAGGTGCGACGCGCCGCAATGGCGCACGGCTTACACGCGAACGGGCGCGCCGTGCTGGTCGCATCCGGGACGCGCCGGGTACCATGGCTTCCTATGCTTCGGCTGGAACGACCCATGGCCACAGATTTCGCGCTGGACGATCTGATCGATACCCTGCGAACCCGCCTGAGCGAGACGTTGTCGCTGCTCATGCCCGACCGGCCGGTCGAGGAACTCACCGACCGGATCGAGCCGATCATCCAGAGCACCCTGGAACGCTTCGATCTCGTACCCCGCGAGGCCTTCGACAATCAGGTGGCCGTGCTGGAACGACTGCAGGCCACGCTCGGCGAACTGGAACAACGGATCATCACGCTGGAAGCCGAACAGCCCTCCTGAACGCCGCCTGCTGTGAATCGTGGCTCAGTCTGAGGGAGTAGCCCGCGTGTACGCGCGTGCGCAGCACGGTATCGATGCTCCGAGCGTCGCCATCGAAGCGCACCTGGGCAGCGGACTGCCGGGGTTTTCTATCGTCGGACTGCCGGAGACCGCGGTCCGGGAAGCGCGAGATCGCGTCAAGAGTGCCATCCAGAACAGTCACCTCGAGTTTCCATCGGCCCGAATTACCATCAACCTGGCGCCGGCGGACCTTCCCAAACAGGGCGGCCGCTTCGACCTGGGTATCGCGCTGGCAATTCTCGCGGCCGCCGGGATGGTCCCCGCCCGACATCTGGACAGCCTCGAGGTGTTGGGGGAGCTGGGGTTGTTCGGGGCGGTCCGACCGGTTACCGGGGCTCTATCCGCCGCGATGGCGGCGACGCGCGCCGGTCGCCGATTGTTGATCGGCGCCGCAAATCATCGGGAAGCATCATTGACGGGCGACGCGGTGCTGCCCGTCGCGCATCTGACAGAGGCCTTGAGCCTGCTGCGGGCCGCATCGATTCCAGAGGCTCCATCGGCGCCCGCAACACCGACACCGGCGGTACGGCACCTCAAATTGAGCGACGTACGCGGGCAGTCGGCCGCGAAGCGCGCGCTTTCGATCGCCGCCGCCGGCGGCCACCATCTGTTGATGATTGGCCCGCCCGGGTCGGGCAAAACCATGCTCGCGCAACGTCTGGCCGGTCTATTGCCGCCACTGGCGGACGCCGAAGCCCGGGACGTGGTACGCATTCATTCGGCAGCCGGTGAGATCGAGTTGGGCCGCCTGCTGCACAGCCGACCGTTCCGCGAGCCACATCACAGCGCCTCCAGGGCTGCTCTGATTGGCGGTGGCGCCCGTATTCCCCGCCCCGGCGAGATTTCCCTGGCCCATCACGGGGTGCTGTTCCTGGATGAACTTCCCGAGTTCGACCGGCGTTCGCTGGAAGCATTACGGCAACCGCTGGAAGGCCGCGGCGTGACCCTGGCGCGAGCCAGCGGCCACATCCACTACCCGGCAAATTTTCAACTGGTGGCCGCAATGAATCCCTGCCCCGGTGGCCGCGACTGCCAGAGAAACGGATGCCGCTGCAGCCCCGGGCAGCGACGCCGCTACCGGTCGCGTCTGTCAGGGCCGTTGCTCGATCGCATCGACCTGCACGTCCGGGTACCCGCGCTGAACCCGAAGGAACTGCTCAACCACGACACCGGACAGGGGCCCGACGAGACGCTGCACAATTCGCTTCAAGATGAGCTTCGAGATGCGATCCGCGATGCCCGGGAACTGCAACAGCGCCGCAACGGAGGGCTGAATCGGGACCTCGCGGCGGCGCAACTGGACGACATCTGCCGTTTGAGCCGAAGCGATCGCGAACTACTCGGCCGCGCCGCCGAAAAACTGGCATTGAGCGCGCGCGGATGCCACCGGGTGTTGCGGGTCGCCCGCACCATTGCGGACCTCGATAGAAGCGCGGAAATCCGCAAGACCGACCTGACCGAGGCGTTGAGCTATCGGTCGCTGGTAGATGCGGCCGGTGAGATCGACTGACGCGCCCGGCTAACCGCTCTGCCGCTCAACTTCTAACCACCCGACATGTAGTCGATGGCCGCCTGCATTTCCTCATCGGTACAAGTCATGCACGTACCCTTAGGCGGCATTGCACCCAGCCCGGTGACGGTGGTTTCCCACATGGCATCCATGCCCTTGGCGAGGCGCGGCGCCCAGTCCTCGGTGCTGCCGAGTTTCGGCGCGCCGCCTACACCAGTCGTGTGGCAGGCGAAGCAGAAGGCGTTGTAGACCTCTTCCCCGGATTTACCCCCAACCACCGCGCCCGCCGCGTCCGCCAGGCCGCTAGCGACCGCACCGGCCGCGCAATCGGAGCCGATCACGCACACTTCGCCAAACGGCCGGAGGCGTTCACGGATGTCGTCGTCGGTGCCGGGGGGCACGCGTTCGGCGGCTGCGGACATTCCGAGCGACAGGCAAACCAAGGCAGTGATGAGGATCAACAGGCGTTTCACGGGCGTCTCCGAACAGCGATTCAACGAACTCGCCCCGGTGAGGGCAGCGGCGGGCGCAGAGTATATCTCAGCTCGTGGCGTTGAACAGTTCGCGGCCGATGAGCATGCGCCGGATTTCACTCGTGCCCGCACCGATCTCATAGAGCTTGGCATCGCGCAGCAGTCGGCCGGGCGCGAACTCGTTGATGTAACCGTTGCCGCCGAGTGCCTGGATCGCCTCGGAGGCCATCCAGGTGGCTTTCTCGGACGCGTAGAGAATGCAGCCCGCCGCGTCGAACCGGGTGGTACGACCCGCATCACAGGCCCGGGCCACCGCGTAAACGTACGCGCGACACGCATTCATCGTGGAATACATGTCAGCGATCTTGCCCTGCATCAACTGAAACGTGCCGATCGGCTCACCGAACTGCTTGCGCTCATGCATGTAGGGCATCACCACGTCGAGGCAAGCCTGCATGAGGCCGAGCGGCCCGGCGGCCAGCACCACGCGTTCGTAATCGAGCCCGCTCATCAGAATGTTGACGCCCCGGCCCACCTCGCCCAGCACCTGCGATTTCGGTACCGAACAGTCCTCGAACACCAGTTCGCAGGTGTCGGAGCCGCGCATGCCCAGCTTGTCGAGCTTCTGCGCGGTGGAGAATCCGGGCAAGCCCTTCTCGATGAGGAAGGCGGTAATCCCCTTTGCTCCCAACGCCGGGTCCACGGTCGCATACACCACCAGGACGTCAGCCCCGGGGCCGTTCGTAATCCACATCTTGGTGCCGTTCAACACGAAGCAGTCGCCCTCCTCGCGGGCGCGCAGCTTCATGCTCACGACATCCGAACCGGATCCGGATTCGCTCATTGCCAGCGCCCCGAGATGCTCGCCGCTGATCAGCTTCGGCAGGTACTGCTGCTTCTGCTCCTCCGTTCCGAAGCGCCGCAGTTGGTTGACGCAAAGATTGGAGTGGGCGCCATAGGACAAGCCCACGGATGCCGAACCCCGACTGATCTCCTCCATGGCTACACAATGTGCGAGGTACCCCAGCCCCGAACCGCCGAATTCCGGCTCGACGGTCATGCCCAGCAAGCCCAGCGCGCCCAGCTTCGGCCACAGATCGCGGGGGAACTCGTTGCTCGCATCGATCTCTGCGGCGCGCGGTGCGATCTCGTTGGCCGTGAATTGCTGCACCGTGTCGCGCACCATGTCGATGGTTTCACCCAGACCGTAGTCCAGCGCCGGCAAACTGCTCATCGGTCTCATCCTCGGAATCTCGAACTCGGGATGATACCGGCCTAGGTCTGCGTTGCACGAATGCGCTGTTCGACGTTTGCCAACGAAGAGTCGCTACCAGTCGTAGCCCGGCTCGCGCCGGCCCAGCCCATCGTAGAGATCGAGACAGCGCTGGAACCAGCCATGGATCGGATCCTCCTCGGCCACCAGGGGCACCGGGGAAGTGACCCGGGCCCACTGGAAAGCACCGAACAGTTGGAAGTCGGAGTAGGTCGGCCCGGCGCCGCCAAGAAAGGGTTCCTCGGTGAGGCGCCTGCGTGCCGGATCGAGCCGCTCACGAAGGGCTGCCAACTCGTCGTCGCGCCGCAACGGGAGCAAGTCGATCGGCTCACCGAGCCAACGCTCCCGGCTCTCTTCGAAATAGGGGTGATCCTCTGCGCAGACGATAGTGGCGATGTCCGGTACAACGATTCGGCCAATGCAGGTAAACAGGCTCGTCACCCAATATTCTGTAAAGCGCGCGAAGGCACGACTCGCGTCGTCCGGAAAGAGCGCCCGGTTCGTCAAGCGGTCAAGATGCTCAGCGATCTGCCAGCTGTCGTCCACGAACTCGCCGTCATCCTCGAGCACCGGAACGCGACGGAACCCGCCGTCGCCAATACGGCGGATCGCCATGAAGCCGACTCGCTCGCTCGCCGCATCGATACCGACCTGGGCAAGTGACATTCGTGACTTCCAGCAATGGGGGCTGAAGCGACGTCCGTCTGCGGCAGCCAGCTCGTAAAGGATCATCGGCTCGTCCTCACTTGCAGCCACGATACTTCAAGCGAGACTGTGATCCACCGTGTGCGGCGCTATGGTATGTACCTCGTGGCCGTGGATCGAACCATCACGGATGCCTTTAAAGGTACTCTCGATCACTTCCTGTCCGCCCTCGCCAGCGTGGTAGATGTTGCCAAGCAGATAGAGCGTGCGCACCGCGGGTCCGGTAAAGACAAACACCGTGTCGACGAACTTGTTGTCCTTGAACGTCGGCGATCGGTCGCCGCTGTATACGAGTTGACAGTTGTTGAAGGTACAACCGTGAAACGACTTGCCTTGAAGATCGATGCGCTCGTTGTCAAACGTCTGTTCGGAGAAATTCATATTGGGCTCGCTTCTGTTCAAGCGGTCCTATACTACTCCCTGCAAACCGTCGACCCGACGCCGCATTGCCGGTTGAACCGTCCGCGACGCGAATCGAGATCAGGCGGCGTCGCGCTGGGTGGCCGGATCGAAGATCCTGATTGGCGCCGGGGGCTCGCGATAGCGCTCCAGCAGCTCTTCTTCGCGGACCAGCATTCGTTCGAGTGCCGCAGCCTTCACGGGACCAAAGCCGCGCACTTCCACCGGCAGCGTTGCGATGTCGACCGCGATGGCCAGATTCTGCCGATCCAGGCTGTTCAGCAATTCGTCGACGATCTTCTCGAAGTGTTCGATCTGCCAGCGTTCCTGTCTGCGTTCATCGGTCCGACCGAACGGATCGAACCAGTGGCCGCGCAGGCCCTTGGCCTTCGCCAGCACTCGAAACAGCTTCAAGACCCAGCCGCCGAAGGCGCGTTTGCGCGGCCGGCCGGTGTTGGGGTCGAGCCGTGAGATCAGCGGCGGCGCCAGGTAGACCTTGATGCGGCCACCGGTTTCGAACTGTGCTTCGAGTTTGCGCTGAAACGCGCCGTCGCTGTACAACCGGGCGACTTCGTACTCGTCCTTGTACGCAAGCAG
>PVMK01126536.1_pt1 | contig 48208 bp, 47 predicted proteins | sample 1853481 | NCBI WGS metagenome assembly PVMK01 (sample SAMN08533507, study PRJNA380276) | Marine sediment metagenome, whole genome shotgun sequencing project.
CGGATACTTGCGCTTCGCCGCCCTCGCTACGAAAACCGGTGTGAAGTGCGGGCTAAACCGCTCTTCTCACCGGGTTTCGTAGCGAGGGCGGCGAAGCGCAAGTATCCGCTGGGTTTGTCGCGAATCGGGCGACGCAGTCGTAGTAGCGCTACGTCGAGGAGCACGATTTGAGACAAGCACGGCGGGACACAGCGATTCGCCGTCCGTAGTAGACACCCGGTGAGAAGTGTGGGTTAGGGTGCACTTGTACCCTCTCGCCCGTAGCGATCGTCGAGGCGGACGACATCGTCGAGGTGATTGGTGGAGACCTCGAGGAGTCGGCAATCGCTAGTGCCGATCATCCGATGCAGCGTCCCGGGCGCGATGTGGAACACCGCCCCGGTCCCGAGATAGTGGGACTCGAGGTGTTCCTCATCCTCCCCAGTCACCAGTTCGAGCTCGCCGTCGAGAACGCGGAGAGTTTCCTCCTTGACCTCGTGGTACTGGAGACTCAGGGCCTCTCCCTCCCGGATGAAGAGGATCTTTCCGACATAATTGGCCGTTTCGGCAAAGATTTCCTCGTGACCCCAGGGCTTGTCGACGACACGTGCTGAAACTCGCATTTTTCCTCCTAAACCGGAATCTTGGTCTTGGCAAGCAACAAGGCCAGACGCTCGAGGAGGTACTCTTCGACTTCCCGGGCGGTGATCAGCTTCAAGGCCTGCCGCGCGATGGTGGCGGCCTCACGGAAGGAAAGCTGTCTCACCAGGGCCCTGACCACCGGAATAGCCTGTGGATTCATGCTGAATTTCTCCAGACCAAGACCCACCAGTACGGGCACCATCAAGGGGTCCGAGGCCATCTCACCGCACATCGAGACCGGGACCCCCTCGGCCTTGCCGGCATCAATCACATTGGCCACGAGACGGAGAACGGCCGGGCTCGTGGGGCGGTAAAGATCGGCGACCAGATCGTTCGAACGGTCGACAGCGAGCGAGTACTGGATGAGATCATTAGTACCGATGGACATGAAATCCACTTCCCGCGCGAGTTCGTGGGCCATCACCGCCGATGAGGGCACTTCGACCATTGCACCAAGCGGAACGTTCGCGTGAACCGCATGGCCTTCCTTCCCCAGCTCTTCATTGATCTCGCGAGCCACCAGCCGAGCGACCCGGAACTCTTCGATGCAGCTGATGAGCGGGAACATGATCTGCACCCTGCCTTCGTCAAACTCCCCGGCGACCCGCAGCAGGGCCCGCAGCTGGGTGCGGAAGAAGTCGGGTCGGGAAAAGCAGAGACGAATGCCTCGCAAACCGAGAACGGGGTTGGCCTCGGGCCCTCCTATGACCTCGCGGGCCAGCTTTCGGCCTCCGAGATCGAAGGTGCGGATGGTCACCGGAGCCGGCGCCATCTGCGACACCATCTCACGGTAGACCTCGAGGTGTTCTTCCTCCGAGGGGAGTTCTGGACTCATCTTCATGTACAGGAATTCGGATCGATACAATCCGATGCCGCCGACATTCCACTGCAGCGCTTGCTCGACCTCGGCGGGAAGATCAATGTTGGCGAGCAGCCCGATGGAGCGACCATCACGGGTCACGGTCGGCATGGCGCGCATCCTGAAAAGACTCGCCTGCCGCTCTTTGTACTCGCGCTGGCGGGACGTGTACTCGCTGAACTCGGCGGGATTCGGGTCGAAAATGATCTTCCCCTCTGAGGCGTCGAGAGCGAGACGACGTGATCGTTTGGCCTGTTCACATGCTCCGTGGGCGCCGACGATAACCGGGATGCCCAGTGAGCGCGCGATGATGGTTGTGTGCGAGGTGGGGCCTCCCATTTCGAGAGCGAATCCGAGCATCTTGTCGAGTGGCAGCTGGACCGCAGTCGATGGCGGGAGATCGTCGGCCACCAGGATCACCGGCCGATCGAGGTTCTCGAGCTGTCCGAGGTCCAGTCCGTGAAGAGCGGCGAGGATCTGGGTCGCGACGTCGACAACGTCGGCCTTGCGGTCGGCAAGGTACTCGTCCGGCAGGGCCTCGAATCGGGATATGAGCTGTTCGAGGACCTGGTCGATGGCCCAGCCCGCGTTCACCTCCTCCTCTCTGATCACCTCCTCCACCGGCTGGGTAAATGACGGATCCGAGGCGATGAGCTGGTGGGCTTCGAAGATCGCGGCGTACTCGTCCCCCATCTGCTGCGCTGCACGATCTCTGTTCTCCTGAATACGTTCGACGGCGGTCTCGACCGCCTTCCGAAATCGTTCGATCTCAGCCTCGACGTCGTCAGCGGAGATCGTGATGCGAAGAGTGGATATCGGGCGCGTCTCATGCACCACCGGCTCGCCGATGGCGATGCCGGGGCTAACCCCGAGGCCGCTCAGAGTTCGACTCACTGATCCTCCCCGAACTTGTTCGCAAACAGCTCGACGATCGCCCTGACCGCAGCCTCCTCGTCGGCGCCGTCAGCGCGAACGTTGAGTGGGGTTCCCTTGGTAGCCGCGAGAGTGAGGATGCCGAGGATCGACTTCGCGTTGACCTCCTCATGTTCGGTGCCGACGTAGATCTCGGCCTCGAAAGCGCTCGCGGTATGTACGAGCTTTGCAGCTGCCCTGGCGTGCAGCCCGAGCTTGTTGGTAATTGTCACCTGCTCTTGAGTCATCTGATTCACTCCCCGAAAACCCCGAAGGGCGGCATGGCCTGTGCTCGATCAACCTGTCTATTGTATCCGTTGGTGGGGTGGCAGCCCTACCCCGTCCGGGTGGAGGTCTTGGCGTGCAGCAACTCGCTCGCCAATCGAATGCTCTTTTGCCCGGCGGCCGTCAAGCCTGCCGCCAGCTCCTCGAGGGAGAGAGACCTTCCCTGGAGCGAACCGAGCTTTACGAGCATCGGTAGATTCACACCTGTGACGATCTCGACCTTCTCCGGATCCAGAAACGGCAGAGCGAGATTGGTAGCGGTACCGCCGAACATATCGGTGAGGATCAGCGTGCCCTCCCCCTTGTCATGCTCCCGCAGCTGTTTCTTCAACGACCGAGAGGCCTCGTCTGAATCCACATCCCACGGCAGCGACATCGCCGAGGTCTCCACCAGATTCGGGTCGATAGTCTGCGCCGCGTGCAAGAGCTCAGACGCCAGATTACCGTGGGTGAGGACGATGACGTGAATCATGAGTACCTCCAACGATCCTTGTCACGATGGTGGACGACCACGTCGCGTCCCTCCTCCTTGAGGACTTTCGCAGTCCTTTCGGCGAAGTAGACCGAACGGTGCCGGCCACCCGTGCAACCCATGGCTATGCCGACGTGGGTTTTCATCTCCTCGGCGTAGCGGGGCAGGAGATACGATATCAGGTCCATCATCCGATCGAACGCCTCGTCGACCTCTGCAAATTCTTCCAGCCACTCAGCAACCGGTCGATCATCTCCCGAAAGCGATCTGAGGGACTCCTCGAAAAACGGGTTGGGAAGAAAGCGAACGTCGAATACGAGGCTCCCTGTCGCCGGCACTCCCTGGAGGTACGAGAAACTCTGCACCTCCACGGTGAGGGGTTGGCGGTCCTGATTGCCGCCTGCCAGGGCCAGCATCTGCCGCCGTAAATCGTGGGGGGAGAGGCCGGTGGTGTCGACCACGAGGTCGGCGAGCCCACGAACCTCTTCCAGCAACCTGCGTTCCTCGGTGATCGCCTGTTCCAACCCGAGATCGTTGATTGTGAGGGGGCCGGCCGCCACCGAGAATCTCCGCAGGAGGATTTCGGGAGATGCCTCGACGAAGATCAGCCGCAGACCCCCGTACTTTTCTCTGAGCTCACGGAAGAAATCCGGAAAGAGCTGGATCATACCTCGCGTGCGGACGTCGAGAACCACCGCCAGGCGGTCCATCCCGTCCTCCGTGCGGGCAAAGAGCAACGGCACCAGATCGAGCGGGATGTTGTCGACGCACAAGTAGCCGATATCCTCGAGGCTACGGCTGAGCACGGATTTCCCGGCCCCTGAGAGCCCGGTGATCACGAAGGGCCCGTTGAACGCGCCGTCACTCATCATCCGTCCCCTGCGCGATGAGGTTGACGCTCTCGAGAAAACCGCGCTCGTCTTCGATCCCGCGCTGCGCAAGAAGGCACTTTCGAACCGCAGTCTCGACCATGATCGCAAGGTCGCGACCGGGGGCCACAACCATCGTGTACTTCGGAACCTCGATTCCGAGAATGCCCTCGGTGGAGGTCCACGCGCTCGGACGCTCCATCATCTGCTCCCGCCATTTCTGCTCCATCACCCGTGCCTCCGGCGTGAGCTTTGTAAGGCGGATGACCAGGGACACCGTCACTGCAGGTGAGGTCGCAGTCATCCCAAAGTGCTTTCGCACATCGATGATGCCGACCCCGCGGAGCTCGAGGTAGTTCTCGAGGAGGTCGTGCGGGCTCCCGAGCAAGCCCCGGTGATGGGTGCGCCGGATGACCACGGTATCGTCAGCCACGAGGCGGTGCCCCCGATAGACGAGCTCGAGGGCGCACTCCGATTTGCCGATTCCTGGATCGCCGACGATCAGGGTTCCGAGCGAGAATACGTCTACCAATACTCCATGAAGCTGGACTCTTGGTGCAAGCTCATCCTCGAGGAAGTTGGAAATCGCCTCGATAGCTTCCGAAGTGTTTGCCGCCGTCACCAGCAGGGGCATGCCGCCGGAATCGGCGGCTGCGAGCACGGCTTTGGGCGGGTTGGCGCCCTTTGTCGAGACGATGCACGGGATATCGAGCTCCGTCAAACGCAGCAGGCGCGCTTCGGCTTCCTCGCTGGCAAAAGTACCCAAATAATCGTACTCGGACTCCCCTAGAATCTGCACGCGACCGGGTTTCACGAAGGGTATGTAGCCGGCCAACGCCAGACCGGGTTTTTGGATTCTCGGGTTGGTGATCAGGCGCTTTGCCAATCCGCTCGATCCCGCCAGAACGTCAAGGTCGAGATGGGTGAGGCGTTGCTCAGTCAGCAATCTCTCGACGGGGATTGCTTCCGGGGCGATCAAAGCCCCTCCGCCTCCGCCGCTTGCCGAATAGCATCTGCAACCTCCTCGATACCGGGCGCCGACACAAGTTCGGCCCTCAGATCACGTCGTTTCAAGACCCTCGCGATCTGCGACAGAACCTGCAGATGCGCAGCAGGTTGGTCAGGGGGCGACAATACAACGAAAGCGAACTTGACCGGGTTGTGCCCTTCACCCTCGAACGGCACCGGTTGGGCAAACCGCGCAAGAGCGATCGCAATTTGACGGAGTCCCTGGGTTTTGCAGTGAGGAATCGCAAAACCATCTCCGACCGAGGTCGATCCCAGACCCTCGCGCTCGAGCAATGATCTGACCACATCTCCCGGGTCGAGGCCTAGCTTCGGCGCAAAGACATCGGCGACTGCGGCAAGAGCCGATTCGACATCGTCAGCAGCCAGGTCAAGATACACGTTGTCAGGCTCGATGAGCTTGTGGATCTTCATTAGAGCTCGGGCGTGATCAATCCCAGGTTCTTGTCGACACGTCGGTAGATCACGTTGACGCGGTCGTTGCTGGCATTACGAAACACCAGAAAATTGTAGCTCGAGTCATCGAGCTGGAGAACCGCTTCCTCGATCGACATTGGTTTGATCGGAATACTGCTTCTCTCAACGATCCGCGGTTCACCGGCTCCAATCGACTCTCGCTCGAGGACGTCGACCGCCCACCCCTGGTCGATCTTGGCCTCCGAACCGGCCCGCTGCTTGTGGTCCTTGAGCCGGGTCTTGGCGCGACGGGCTTGGATCTCGAGCTTGTCCACAGCCTCCTGGATTGCAGACGTCACATCCTTGTTCTGGGCCGTCGATTGAAGACCGAAATCTTTGCCTTTGACTGACAGATCGACCACATGCAGGTGGCGCTCCTGCGACACCTCGATCCGGACATCGATGATGTCATTGAAGTACTTCGTGATCTTCGCCAGCTTTTTTTCTGCGAGCTGGCGGGACTGATCGCTGAGTGTAACGTTGCGGGCAATATAGTCGACTTTCATTTTCCACTCCCCAGCCCGGTTATTTCACCGGGTATCTACTTAGAAAACTTTCTTTCGCTTATCGGACGATGGAATCAGCATCTCCTCACGGTACTTCGCAACAGTGCGACGCGCCAGCCGGATTCCCTCTTTCTGCAACAGGCGCATGATCTTTGAGTCTGAAAGTGGACGTTCCGGATCCTCCGCTTCGACCACCTTGCGGATCCTCTCCTTGACCACCATCGACGACACGTTCTCTCCACGTGCCGAGTCGACGCCGGAATGGAAGAAGTACTTCATGGGGAAGAGCCCTCGCGGCGTGTACATGTACTTGTTGCTCACGACGCGGGAGATCGTCGACTCGTGCATGCCGATGTCTTCGGCAACCTGGCGCAGTACCATCGGTCGCAGATGCTCGATCCCATTGTCAAGGAATCCTCTTTGAAAGCTGACGATGCTCTGCGCCACCTTGAAAATCGTCCGCTGGCGCTGATCGATGCTCTTCATCAACCACATCGCCGACCGCATCTTGTCTCGGAGATACTCATTGGCTTTTGAATCCAGATTTTTCGCTTCGAGCATTCGTGCATATCGCGAGTTGATGCGCAGGCGTGGCAGGCCGTCGTCGTTGAGGTTGATCTTGTACTCGCCTTCGACCATTTCGACGTGGACGTCCGGCTCGATGTACTGGTTGTTGCTCTGTTTAAAGACCCGTCCCGGTTTGAGCTCCAAGCCCTGTATCACGTCCAGAACCGGTTTGATCTCCCCCACCTCGGAGTATCTGAGACTCTCGGCCAGTGCATCCCAGCGCTGGTGGAGGAGCTCCTGCCAGTGGTCGGTGATGACGAGGTGCGCCGTTTCGAGAAGATCGCCGTTTCCATTCTCCCCGACCTCCATCAAATACTTGATCTGGGTCGCCAAACACTCCTGGAGGCTCGATGAGGCTATTCCCGGCGGATCCAACGACCGCACCACGGCCATCGCCTCGTCGAGGAAGGGTTCATCACACCCGGTGCCGTCGACGATTTCCTCCCGCGATGCGCGAAGAAAACCGTCCTCATCGATGTTGCCGATGATGAACTCGCAGACCTCGAGAATCTCCGGTCGGCAATCGAGCAGGTGGAGCTGCCACAGGAGATGGTCGTACAGACCTGCCGTGGCCGATACCGTGTTCTCCAGCCGATAGTCCTGATCCGCCGCGCGAGCGGCCATCGACGGCCCTTCAGACCGCCCGTCACCGAGATAGTCGGCGAAAAACGCCTCGACATCTATGTCGGCGTAGGTCTCCTCCTCAGACGGCAGCTGATTCTCCTCGACCTTGGTTTCCGTCGACTTTTCCCCGGAAACCGCCTCTTCACTGGTGGCCCGATCCGCCTCGGCCGGCGACTCGCCCTCTGCTGGGGTGGTTTCATCGTTCGGTTCCTCGACATCAAGCACGGGATTCTCGAGGATTTCCTGCGCCAGAGTCTCCTCGAGCTCGATCCTCGAAAGCTGGAGGAGCTTGATGGCCTGCTGCAACGACGGCGTCATCACCAGCCGTTGCGCCAACTTCAATCGGAGTTTTTGTTCGAGAGCCATTCTTAGCGGTTAATCCTCACCTCACGCACCTACTCAATTCCCGGCCCGAATCCACGGCCAAAACCTATCTGCACTCACTCACGAGCTCAGAGCTCGAAATCTTCGCCGAGGTAGATTCGGCGCACGTCCCGATTTTCTGACAGATCGACGGGTCCCCCCGCAGCAAAAATCTTGCCGTCTTTGATTATATAGGCGCGGTCGGTGATCTTCAACGTTTCCCGCACATTGTGGTCGGTGATTAACACCCCTATTCCCAAGGATTTAAGACGTCGGATGATGCGTTGAAGATCGAGTACGGCAAGGGGGTCGATACCGGCGAACGGCTCGTCGAGGAGGATGAAGGTGGGTTCGGTGGCCAGCGCTCGCGCGACCTCGAGGCGCCGTCGTTCGCCACCGGACAGCGTCTCGGCCCTCTGCCCCCTCAGGTCCGACAGTCCGAAGTCTTCGAGCAACCGGTCAATTCGTCGGTGAGCTTCGCGTGCTTCGATTCCCAGCGCTTCGAGAATCAGCCAGATGTTGTCCTCCACCGAAAGACGTCTGAACGAACTCGGCTCCTGGGCGAGGTAGGAGACCCCCATTCTCGCGCGCCGGTACATGGGTTCCACAGTGATGTCGCGATCGCCGAGAATGACATGGCCCTCATTCGGTTGGACAAGCCCCACCATCATGTAAAAGGTAGTTGTCTTTCCGGCGCCGTTGGGGCCCAGAAGACCGACAATCTCACCCGGAGAAATGCTCAGGGTAATCCCATCGACAACGTATCGTCCTCGATAGGCCTTGCGGAGACCCTGCGCAACGAGGTCGAGTGTTTTAGGGCTCAGGGCTGTTCCTCCGGGTAGTAGATGGTCTCCGTCCCTCCAGCGACCGAGACCGTACCATCGGCCTGATTCCAGGTCAACGATGACCCGGAAACCTCGCTGCCCGAGGGGTCCGAGAGCCTCACCGGCGAACCCTCGATCGTCACCATCTGGGTGCTGACCTCGCGCCGGGCCCTCTGCCCGGTCATTCGTCGCCCGGTCACCACCTCGACCATTTCTACTGAACCGACCGCCTCAACCGCGGTCACCTGGTTATTCTCGTCGAAGAAGAGGCTGACCTCGGCTGCCGAGAGCGTGTGCTCCGGGTCGCTGTAGCGGACGTTTCCACGGTAGACCGCCGTACCGGAAACCTGATCGTAGTCGAGCGAGCGGGCAACCACCACCACGTCCTCTCCGGGGTCACCTTCGATGTCGAGCTGGGATGCCGGCACCGTGGTGCGAACGTGCCCCGCGGCCCTGACCGAGGGTATGTCGTGCCGGTACACCACGTCATCCGCCAGCAGAAGGCGATGACCCTGCCACAATCTCGCATTTTCACGAAGCTGGTAAACCGCGCCATTCTCCGTCACATCGAGGATTTCGGCTGCAAAGTGAGCCGGTTCCGATCCTTCCTCATCCTTCCCGGCACCCATCAGCGCGACCCCTTGAAGGATCCCCTGCACATTCCCTCGAGCCTCGGCCCGACCCTCCTCGTTGAAGAGCTGGGCTTGATCACAGCTCACCCTCCCTTTCGGCGACAACAACAGGACTCGTTCGGGCCCGGTCGGATCGCCGTGGAGCATCGTCAGACCGGCCTCCGGCGAAAGACGGGCACGGTATCCTCGAGCCTCTATGCCTTCTCCGCGCAGAATCACGTTATGTAGCAGCTCGACATCGGTTGCCTTTCCGTCTGAAAACCAGACCCTCGCTTCCCGCGCCTCACCACTTCGCAGTGCCCCTTCAATTGGCACCTCGTCGAAGCAGATCCCCCGCTCAGCGCGGAGGTTAATGAGCCCCTTCTCATTGAGCACCGCTCGGAGAATCCAGGCCCGAAGCGTACGTTCGAAGTAACCCTCCCCGCCCACGAACCGGACCGTAATCCAAGGCCCGGTTGTGGTGCCATCCACCTGCCACCTGCCCTTCCCATCGTTTTTGGCCACAACCCGCTCCATCCACGCTACGACCGTGCCGTCATCAGAGAGACCTTCGGCTTGCGCGGTGACACCACCCGAGAGTTCGATCCGACGTGCGGGACCGTCGTCCTTCTCGAGATCGACAGAGATCAGCGGCGCCTCGATCCGCCCCTGTTGAAAGCGAACCTTTCCGCCCTCGGGGAATACGATGGTTCCCTTCGACCTTTGATACACGGCCGTCGGGGCCGTAAGAATCGTGCCATCCTCGGAGTTGAGGATGACTCCCCCGCCGAGGATGATTTCGTCCTCCTCGAGATCGAAGACGACGCTCTGAGCACGTCCGAAGGAGGCGCCGGATACGAAGGTCACTTCCGAGTTGGTGGCAAAACGTCGCGAGCTGGCTTCGAATTTACCGGCTTCGGTGGTCAGCATCGCTCCGCTCGGCAGGACGATCCTGATGCTGCCTTCCAGAGTTGCGTCCCTGGTCTGAATGTTGAAGCTGGCGCCGTCGCAGGTCAAAACCGGTCCCGGTTCGCCGTCGCGATAGAACTGCAGACGAACGCCCTCAATCTCATGCCAGCCGGAAGAAAGTCCGAGAGTCCTTTTCGACGCGAGCTCGAAAATCAATCGTCCTGCCACACGCTCCACGAACTCGAAGCCTGTGTAGACGCCGACCATACGATCGCTGCCCTCATGTGCAACCTCGTCGCTGTCGACCTGTGCCACCGGAGTCCGAAACTTGTTGAAGCGTTGAGTGATCACCACAGCGATCGCGATCAGCACGAGCACGATGGTGATCGAGGTCAGACGCCGCACCCAAAACCGGGAGGCGACGCTCACCGAAATCCCACCGATCCCGGATCCCCTTTGGTCAGGGAACATCGAAGATCATCGTGACGGTTGGCTGGCTGGTCAGAGAATGACATCGGGTTTTTGGTCAGCGATCGTTGAAGATGCCCATCGCTCGAAATTTCTTGAATCGTCGATTGACCAACGCGTCCGGTTTGGCCTTGCGGAGGGGTTTGAGGTTGTGGCGAATCGCTGCGGCAATGGTATCCGCCATCTCACCCGGATTCATGTGCGCGCCTCCGGCGGGCTCCGGAAGGATCTCGTCAATGATCCCGAACTTCTTGAGGTCTGGGGCGGTGATGCGCAGTGCCCGCGCCGCGTCTTCCGCCCTTGCCTGGTCCTTCCACAGAATCGCGGCGCACCCTTCCGGTGAGATCACGGAGTAGATGGCATGCTCCAACATGAGCACCCGATCCCCGACGCCGAGTGCGAGGGCCCCGCCAGAACCACCCTCACCCGTGACGATGACGATAATCGGAACCGGGAAACCCGCCATCTCGATCAGATTGTTGGCGATGGCTTCGGCCTGTCCACGCTGTTCCGCATCGATCCCTGGGTACGCCCCTGGGGTATCGATGAACGAGATGATCGGCCGTCGGAAGCGAGCCGCCAGCTTCATGATACGGATTGCCTTTCGGTACCCCTCCGGACGGGGCATTCCGAAATTGCGGCGCAGCTTTTCGGCGGTGTCCCTCCCCTTCTGGTGGCCGACTACAACCACCGGGTCGCCGTCAAAGCGGGCGAGGCCACCCACGAGGGCGAGATCGTCGCCAAACCGTCGATCGCCGTGAAGCTCGGTGAAGTCGGTGAAGATGCTGTGGATGTATGCCATGGTGTACGGCCGCTCCGGATGCCGGGCAACCTGGCACTTTTGCCACGGTGTCAGGGATGAGAACACACGTATGATCGTCGCGTCGAGTTCTCTCCGGGCCGAGACGAGGTCTTCTTCCGTCGCCGGCCCTGAGGTGCCCGCGGACTCGATCTCATAGATCCGGGAACGGATCTTTTCGATCGGCTCGAGAAACGGAGGCGTCGGTGCGGCCATTCACGGACTGTAGCAGACGGCGGCAAATTCAGTCAAAGTCTCCCTCCTCGTCGAAAACTGGGTGAGAAGAGCGGGTTGGTACGACCAAAGGGGGAAGATAGTCCGTCGGCGCTTCGAATCCGAGCAGAAGCAGGATTGTCGCAGCGATGCTCCCCAGGCCCGGCTCGGCAACCTTCGGGTTGGCCCGGAAATCGCGCACCTCCGGCCCGACGATGCACCACGGCACCGGTGAAAGAGTGTGGCTCGTCTTAATGACCGAGTCTCCGGATGGGTCCCGCTTCAGATCCCCCGTTGCACGGTCAACCTCGAACATCATGTCAACGTTTCCGTGATCTGCAGTAATGATCATTGTGGCCCCAGCCTCGCGGACGGCTGCCTCGAGGCGGCCGACACATTCGTCCACCACCTCCATCGCGCTGATTGACGCCCCCAAGGATCCCGTGTGTCCGACCATGTCGCCGTTGGCGAGGTTGACCCGGATGAAACGGTGCCCCCGTTCACCCAGGTCTTCGATCACAATTTCGGTGACCTCGCGGGCCTTCATCTCCGGGGCGGTGTCGAACGGTCCTTCGTCGGACGGAATCTCGATCCAGTCCTCGAGCTCGCGGTCGAACGGTTCCGAATTGTTGCCGTTCCAGAAAAAGGTCACATGACCGAACTTTTGAGTCTCCGCCACAGCCAGCTGGCTGACTCCATTGTGCACGAGGTACTCTGAAACCGTGCGTGAGATCGCCGGCGGATTCACCAGGTACAGGGGCGGGATCTTGAGGTCGCCGTCATACTCCATCATCCCGGCGTAGAGCACGTCCGGGAGCTCGCCCACGGTCGAACCCCTGGAAGTCCGGTTCGGTGAACGCCTGCGAGATCTCGATCGCGCGATCACCCCGAAAGTTGAAAAAGACCACCGAGTCCCCGTCATCGATCGTTCCCAGGGGATCACCATCGCCGTCCTCGATCACGAACGCCGGCAGATCCTGGTCAAAGATTCCAGGGCTCTCGCGACGCAAGACCTCCACGGCCTCGGCGGCGCTCGAGAAACTCCGCCCGGCGCCCTGGACATGGGTCTCCCAACCGCGGCGCACCATTTTCCAGTCCGCGTTGTAGCGATCCATCGTGATTCGCATCCGGCCGCCGCCCGAGGCGACGGCGGCATCGATGCCTTCGCCGGCCATCTCGCCGAGAACCGAATCTAGCTGTTCGAGATACCGGTCGAAGGAAACGGGATCGACGTCGCGACCGTCCGCCAGCACATGGACCCTGATTCTGGCAACCCCCTCGGCGGCGAGCCGTCGCAATAAAGCTATGAGGTGATCGATGTGACTGTGGACGTTGCCATCGGAAAGAAGACCTATGAGGTGGAAGGTGGAGCGCTTGTCCAGGACGCGGTTTACCAGGCAACGCCACACATCACCCTCGAACAACGAACCGTCGGCGATAGCCTGTTGCACGAGCTGCGCACCCTGTTCAAAGATGCGGCCGGCGCCGATGGCGTTGTGGCCGACCTCGGAGTTTCCCATGTCCCCGTCACTGGGAAGACCGACGGCGGTGCCGTGCGCCTTCAGCTCCAGGGAAACGGGCGCGTCGCGAAACAGGCGGTCGAGATTCGGAGTGGTGGCCAAGTCGAAGGCGTTGCCCTCATAACCCTGGTCGCGTCCGCGGTACAGCCCTACCCCGTCAAGGATTACCAGCAGCAGTTGCCCGGAAATCCCTGGAAAACCTGGATATGGCTGCAGTCGAAAATCGTCCATCTTAGGTTCAACTCAGCCTGAGGTCGCCGTATTCCACGTGCCGAGAATTCGGCCGACCGCGTCGATGAAACCCGGCGGTCCGGTCCGTCCGAGGCGAGTGACCCCAGGTGGCACGGCCTCCGGTTCCACTGCATTTCCGAGAAGAAACCCGATCTCGGCCTCCTCGAGCATCGGCAGGTCGTTCCAAGCATCGCCGATCGCCGCGGTTCCGAACCAATCCCCGGTGTGGATCATCGCCAGCACCGAACGGACCCCGGCGCCCTTGCCGACCCCTTTCCCAAGCAGGTGCCGGAAGCGCCCACCGCGCGCCAGAGACGCTCCGAGTTCGGCAATCGCATCTGCGATGTCCGCCGTGCCAGAGGGGGACGGATGGCCGACCATCACGAATGGCTCGGAGGCCGATCGCGTCATGGCACGACGTGCAGCGGAATCGCCAAGACCCGTCAGCTCCATGACTTCTCCGACCGACATCTCTGACATCCCACGCACTCCCCACCCTCGATCCTGCAGCTGGTGGAGCACATCCAGCAAATCTGCTCGACACGGACCGGTCACCGATTCTGAACCGTCCTCCCATACGATCACCGGGCCGCCCTCCAAAACGGCTGGCCCGGACAGCCCGAGGGCCCCCATCAGGGGCCGAACCTCCGCGGAGGTCTTAGAGCTGACTGGGATGACCAGAATCTGCATCGCCTCGAGCTCGCGCAGCAGAGCCACCGCCGGCGGCGACGGCAGGTAGGTGTGAAAATCCAGCAGGGTGCCGTCCAGATCCGTGAAGATGGCGCCGCGGGGTTTCATTTCATAAGTTGAAACGTCGCGTCAGACGGCGTCGGCTCGGCGGGGTCGAAGCAGCACGACACTGATGTTGTCGTTTCCTCCACGTTGATTGGCAGCTTCAATCAGATTCCCGCAGATCTCGTCGAGAGATCCGCCTTCGAAAAGGAACCCGGCAATCTCGTGATCGGTGAGCATCGAGTTGAGTCCGTCCGAGCACAGCAAATAGAGATCGCCGTCCTCGATGCCCGTCTCCAGCACGTCAACCCTGGGATCGCTGCTGCCGCCGAGGGCCTGGGTCACGACATTTTTCAGTGGATGGGTACGGGCGGCTTCCTCGCTCAAGAATCCCGCGTTCACTTGTTCGTGAACCCAAGAGTGATCGCTGGTGAGGAGCGACAGCGCGCCGTCACGAAGACGGTAGGCCCGGCTGTCGCCAACGTGGCAGAACACCAGATTGCCTTCTCCCGGGGGATGGACCACGACCACGACCGTCGTGCCCATCCCCTTGAGGTCGACATTGTCGCTCATCTCTGCGGTGACCCGGTGATGGCCGGAAATGATCGCGTCCACGATCTGGTTGGCAAACGCGCTCAGGGATGAGTCCCAGTGCTCCGGCCATGTCTCGTCGGCATCGCTCGACCCGGCCTTGTAGGCCCTCACGATCTCGTCGGTCGCAATCCTCGAGGCGACCTCTCCGGCTGCGTGCCCGCCCATGCCATCGGCGACCAGAAATACTCCGTGCTCATTGTCGAGCACAAACACGTCCTCGTTGAGGCGGCGCTTCATCCCGACATCGGTCGCACCCCGCGCTTCGATCTCGAACCGGTCCTTTTGTTCAAGGGTCACGTTGCCTCAACTCCGCCGCCGGAATCGATCCAGCATGCCGCCCGTCTCTTCACCACCAGGCTCGATCTGGCTGAGGACCGTGGTCGCCTTGGCGTTGGTCGGATCGAGATCCAGTGCTTCCTCTGCAAAACGCCTCGCCCGCGTCTTCATGCCAGCGGCGAGCGACATCACCGCCGCTTCCCCTTTCATAGTCGCGTTGCCCGGCTCGAGTGAAGCCGCCTGCTCGATATGCCGCAAGGCGTCGCGCTCTTTCCCCGGGATGCGCCCCAGCACCTGCCCGTAGAAGTATTGTGCACGGGCGTTATCGTTGTCATGGTCGATTGCCATCTTGAGGTGTTCAACAGCCTCGGCAATATTGCCTTCGCGCATCATCTGGGATCCTTTTGCGGTGAGACGGCGAGCGATCTCCTTTGGGTCCATCGCCTTCACATCGGTGCCCCGAGAAATCTCCTTGTCGTACGTTTCACGGCTTTCCGGGTGCCTGAGAACGTTGAAAGCCTCGGTCATACCCTGAAATTTCTCCTCCGCCGCATCCCGCTCTGTCCCGGAAAAGCGGTCGGGGTGGTGTTTCATCGCCAGGGCGCGAAACGCCTCACGGATCTGCTTGTCCGTCGCATCTTGCTCGACGCCCAGCGTTTCATACAGTGTGACTTTGTGGCCCATCCTCAACTAATCCATCGTCACGAAATTACCACGTTCACACCACCCGTGCAACGATCGCCGGGCAGTGGAAAGTTGAAGAACCAGTTGATATTTCCAATCCGGGCTACCGGCGCGTATCGGTCAATTTCGCCGCCATCTGACGAGTGACGGGACTGACGTTTCGGTCGCGGGAGACCCGAGCCTTGTCCCTGTGGTTCAGCCGCATGAGAATCGGCCTGACCGTGTACACCGGGGTTTTGGGGTTGAACGCGAGAGCGACGATTACCGGGTAGTGGCGTAGCCAGCGGCGGTTGTCCGCGATTTGGCGAATCACCTCCTCGGCAACGCTCCGTGATGCCGCGAACCGCTCGATCTCATTGTCTGTGAGCTTGGGGCTGGCAAGCACCGAGCGCTGGATCAGGCGGTTGCGGCTGTTGACGAGAATTGCACGCTCCTCACTGTTTCCCCGTAAAGCACAGATGATCCGCTCGTGCACGCTCATTTCAAGCAGTCGGGAGTGCACCGACTCTTTGGACTTCCTGACTGCTTCTTCGAGCGCCACGTCCGCCGACTCCGGATAGGGCATGGTCTCCAACTTCGGAATGTGGGCGCCGATTGCCGCCAGCGAATTTACCGCCTCCTCGATGCTCGGGCCCACAGCCGCCAGCGCCTCCTCCTCGACCAGAGCCTTGGCGATAAATTCCTCTTCAAACTCGCGCACACGGCGTAACACGACCTGGTTGATCTGGGGGTTTGATGTCAGATCTTCGAGGATGTCCAGGCACCCGAGGATACGAACCTGGTTGGTGATGATGATGTCCTGGACCAGCGCCGTCGCATGCCGGGCAAGAACCCGAAGGGTTTCATCCGACACGTTTGCGTGAGCTGCCACGGCCGCCCAGATGGACTCGTCCTCTCTCACGCGTACCAGCTGATCGAGCACGAGCGGATCGGGAGGCCGGTCCCGAATCCAATCGAGAATGGCTTTTTCGTCCTCCTTTGTCAGAGAGTCCCTCGCCACCTGGGCCAGCTCCTCGTCGGGATCGGAGGACAGCAGCGTTTGCAAGCTCAGGAGATCTTCGCGAGAGACCGGCAGCAGGCCCTGGGCGGCGAAGAGGCGCACCTGGCGCGGGACCTTGCCCTGGATGATGCCGCCGATGAGGTCGGCGCCGCTGCCGCCATTCTGATCATTCATCTCGCACCCTCGTTCCGAGAAACACAAGCCCATCGCTCCGCACCTCGGTGTGCACGACCTGTCCCGGTCTTCCGAGGTCCTCGTATTGAATCCCGGCCACCTCGAGGCTGACCGCATCAGCATCACCGATAGTGAGCTTGACCGGCCCACCCAACGCGATCTGTTCCTCGGTGCCGCCAGCGAGCAGTCTGCCCCCGGCAACGCCGTCTCGATCCCGGTAGTAGATCCAGCACTCCATGTCCGGCCGCACCCGCACGGTAAACACCACGAGCTCGATGTTGGCCGGCGTAGTACCACTTTCCGTACGCTGCGGCGGCTGTGGTTCCGGTACGGCACGCGCCGTTGGCGAAACTCTCCGGGAGGGCGCCAAGGCCGGGAACGGCAGCAGGTCGGCGCCGAGCTGCACCTCCGGTGCTGAACCTCTCACGATCACGATTGCCGCCGCGACGAGGATGAGCCCTGCGAACACAACCGGCAGCCAGAAACGCCAGCGGAAGCTCTGAGTGATCGGGGTCTCATCGCTGGTGAACCGAGAATGCGCACCCGATGCGAGAAGGAAACGTTCCCAAGATGCGTCAAACGATTCTGCGAGGTGGTACGGGTCTGCCCCGACGACGGCGCCGTACTGGGTAACAAAATTGCGGCTGAAGACCTTCTGTGGGAGGTATCGGAAGTCACCCTGTTCGAGATCGCTGAGTATGCGTTTCGAAATCTTGGTTTCCACCGAGATATCGTCCAGCGACAGACCGGCGCTCTCACGCAATCTGCGTAGCTCCTCACCGAAGTTCTTCGGGTGGGTAGGCGGCCCCTCCATCGCCGTCATCACCGGAGAAGTCTATCACTCTTCGCCGCCCCTGAGCCTCTCTTTCAAGAAGAGCATTGATGGCGCTACGTATGTTTTCGGGCACATCCGGGCGCGCGAACGCCCGTTTCAGATCGACTATTGGAAGCTGCACGAGGATACTAAGCGCGAGCGGGTACGGCGTGTGTGGGCACTCGACAAGACCTCGTCGAATCTGAAAATATTGACCCCACTTGTTGTGACGAGCGAGCGCCGAAAAGAACTCCGGTGGCGGTTCGGTGGTGCTGAGCATCACCAGAATGTCATTTTCGACAAGGCGCGGGTTATTGAGAAGGGCCGACAACACCCGGACGTCACCGGTGGTGATGAGGGGGCCAAAAATCGCTCTGTGCGCACGCCGCGCGAGCGCAATCTTCTCACCCAACGCCATGGTACTGAACTGCGTCAGAATCCGCCGCTCGGCCTGGCGGCGCACCACCGGAGGCGTATTCGGCGCCTGTGCGAGAGCGACGAGAGAGGTCCACGGCAGCGTTCCGAGGAAATCCATCGCCCGACTGAAATTGAATCCAGGGAACCCGGCCAGGCGCTCCCGAACGGCGTGGCCACTGAGCAGCCGGCGATCGGACGCAATCTCCTCCGCTACCTGCACTGTGCAATAAGGTGACCGCAGCACCTGGAGGACTGCCAGCCCGTCGAGCTGACGGCTACGAACCAGGTCCAGGAGACCTGGTGAGTCGAGCTCCCCAATCACCGGATCCATGGCTCCATCCTACCCCGCGGCCCGGTCGGCGCGGGCGTCTCGCACCTTCTTCGACACAGGTTTGACAATTGTCGGGGAGGAAGGTGTGAGGTATTGGTATCAGGAATTAGCTCGGCACAGAATTCACAAACCGCTGAAGGTCAGGAACTTTCGGGCGGACCGAGGATATCGCGGACCCTTTGGCGGAGCTTCACCAACTCGAGGGAGGCGATGGTGGCTTCGTCCTGGGGCAGGCGTCGCAGGGAGTGTTTTCGAAACGCGACGCGGGTCAGGAGACGAGCGATCACCGTGCGTTCGGTGCGCGAGGGCCACCAGTTGCCGCGAACCCTCCGACTGTAGTAGGGAATAACGTCTACAACCCAGGCGGGTGCGAACATGAGATCGACCTCCTCCGCGAGCTCTCGTTTCAAAATTCGATGCTCCGAGTATAGAAACGCCGCGAGAATGAATACGTAGACGACGTAGAGCGAGGGCAGGACTGCCAGCCAACCTCGGAGCGTACCGTCCGGAGAAAACGGACCCACGTACAGCAGGGCTGTGTTCCAGGCGGAGTGAAGGGCGATGGCGAGCACCAGACCAACTAGTGACCAACCCAGACGGACCGCTCTCTTCGGGTTCAACACGGCATACCCGAGAAGACCTCCGAAGACTGCGCTGCTGAGGGCGTGAACTCCGGCCGACAGGAAGGTCCGCCCCCAAACCAGCGTCAAGATGCCGACGGTCCCGCTGGGCTCGGCAATGGCGCCGAGAGCGAATATGGTGTTCTCGGTCACCGCAAATCCGAGGCCGACGGCTGTTCCGTACACCACGCCGTCGGTTGGGTTGTCGAACTTGTCAGTCAGAAGAACCACGAGAAGCACGCCGATGGCCTTGATGGTCTCCTCGACGAACGGACTGAAGAACGAGATGCCGATCAACCCGAGACCACCGGCGGAGAGGGATTCCTCGACGACCCTATCGAGGGCGGCAACGGCAATGACGGACACCGTCGGAGCGACCGATGCGCCCCAGAGGAAAACCGCCGCCACGAGGTGGAGAGGTTCTCGATCATAGCGGTCGAGCCACCACACGAGAGCGACAACCATGAGCAGCAACCCTGTGGAAACCACCACCGCGACAACTGCGATGAGGGTGGTGGTGAGGCTCACGGAAGAATCAGCGGCACTTGATCGACGGGATGGGCATCGAAATACTCGCGCGCCCGGCCGACATCCCGCCGGATTTGAGCCATCAGCTCGAGGGTGGATTCGAATTTCCGCTCCTCCCGCACCCTCTGCAGAAAATACAGCCTCACCCTTTCTTGGTAGACGTTTGCGGTGAAATCCAGGAGGTGACTCTCGATCGTCGTGAGTGAGTTCTGGTACACCGTCGGTCGCACCCCGATGTTGGTCACCGCGGGAAAGGTACGGGCGAATGAGGGGATGTGGACCGCCGTCAAGTAGACCCCGTGGGAGGGATGGAGCTCATTCTCAACCTCGATGTTGAGGGTCGGAAAACCGAGAGTTCGTCCCAAACGCTTTCCTTCCAGCACCGTCCCGTCTATGAACATGGATCGCCCGAGCAACGTAGCCGCTTCCTCGACGCGCCCGTCCGCCACCGCTAGCCGGACCCTGGTCGATGAAACCACGCCGCCTTCCGCCTCGACGATCGGCGCCGCCGCCGCCCGAAACCCGAGCTCAGCGCCCATTGAGGTCAACAGCCCGACGTCGCCGGACCGATCCGTACCGAATCGAAAGTTGTCGCCGATGTACACCTCGCGGACCGCGAGCCGATCGACCAGCACATCGCGGACAAAGTCGGCGGCGTCCATTCTCGCCAGTCGATGGGTAAACGGCACAACCAGCGCGGTCTCGATCCCTGTTCGCGCAATAAGATCCAGGCGCTGTTCGAGGGTCGTGAGCAGGCGCGGCGCGACTCCGGGTCGAAGGAGCTTGACGGGATGAGGATCAAAAGTCATCGCCACCGCCGCCGCACCCATCGACCGTGCGCGCTCCACGACGTGCGTTAAAACCGCCTGGTGCCCGATGTGAACGCCGTCAAAGCTGCCGATGCTGATCACCGCACCCGGCGGCGAATCATCGTTGCCCAGCGGATCCCTCAGAATCTGCACCCAAAATCCTCAGCCGACCACCGGCAGTTGCAATCGATGCTCGGGGCCGGGCCGAACGACGCTGACGATCTTCCCCACCAGGTCGTAGGGATGTGCCTCGGTGACCTCGACATCGACCAGCGAGCCGGCCGGCGCGATACCGTCGTTGATCAGGAGGCGGCCGTCAATCTCGGGTGCTTGCCGGGCGAGCCGGGCATCGAGCAGCAGCTCCATCTCTTCCAGGCGCCCGGTCACCAAGGCGGGCAAAATCCTCCCGACAAATTTTCGGTTGTGCTCCATCGAGATTTCCTGCTGAACCTCCAGGATGGCGTCCCTCCGGGCTATCTTGACCTCATCCGAAACCGGATCACCGAGGTCCGAGCCCGGGTTCTCCTCCTGCCAGGAGTACGTAAAGACACCGAGGTGATCAAATCGGAGAGCCTGCACAAACCCCAGCAGCTCTTCGAACTCCTCTTCTCCCTCTCCCGGAAATCCGACGATAAAGGTCGTGCGAAGGGCCAAATCCTCAACATTGGCACGAGCGCGCTGGATCAGGGAGCGATAGGAATGCCCATCCCCTCCCCTCTTCATGGCCTTGAGAACCGGCCTGCTGGCGTGCTGCAGCGGAATATCCAGGTAGGAGAGAAATCGATCCTCTGCTGCCATGAGTTCGAAGAGACCCTCATCGAGGGTGGCCGGGTAGGCATAGAGGAAGCGAATCCAAGGAATCGAGGTTTTTGCCAGCAGCGTTTCAACCAATGAACGAAGCCCATGGCAAAGCCCGATGTCCTCGCCATAACGGGTGGTGTCCTGGGCAATCAGGACGATTTCCTGCACGCCGGCTGCTTCCAAAGCCTGCGCCTCGCTCACGAGATCGTCGATGGATCGCGAGCGGAACCTACCGCGCATGGCCGGAATGTGGCAGAACGAGCACGGGTTGTCGCACCCTTCGGCCACCTTCAGATAGGCATAGCCGCCCGTCGATAACACTCGAGGATTGTGGTGGTCATAGACTTTGACAGCGCCTCGCTGATCTGGAATGTGGGCGGCCATCTCGCCGCGCACCGCTGCCGTAATGCTTTCCAACTCGTCGAGGCCAACGAAGGCGTCAATCTCGGGAATCTCGCGTAAGAGGTCGTCGGCGTATGCCTGGGCCATGCAACCCGAAACGACCAATCGTCTGACCTCGCCGTTCTGTTTGGCGCGCGCAACCTCGAGAATCGAATCGATCGATTCCCTCTTTGCATCGGTGATGAACCCGCAGGTATTGACGATCACAATATCGGCCCGGGTTGCATCGGCGGTCAATTCGACCCCCGAATTCTGCAACCTTCCGAGCATGATCTCCCCGTCCACCAGGTTTTTCGCGCAACCGAGACTGATCATGCCGACCTTCACAGGCGCGTCTCTATCTCCTTGATTTTTTGACTGGCCTTCGCCCATCAAACCTCCAGGGTGTGGATTCTACCTTGAACCCGCCCGTATCCGCGCCAGAACGCCCGCCGTCCGCGGTCTACGACCTTTTGTGTGATCGCGCCGACTGGGGGATTGCAGGGGTGTGGTGGACGGATGGAAACTCAAAACTAAGAAATACGAACTAAAAACTAAGAACTCGTCCGGGGCCGGGCAGACTCAACTCAGGTATTCAGCCACCGCTTCGGCGGCATGGCGCGAGGCCCCCGGGGGACCGAGACGCGCACGCACATCCGCTAGCCCGGCCCGCTGAACCTCAATGCCCCCAGACATCAGATCAACGGTGATCGCCGCCAGTTCTCCGGGGTTCCAATCCCTCTGCAGGAGTTCCGGGACCACTGTCCTTCCGGCAATGAGGTTGACCAGCGCCGCGTTGGGAACGCGAACTAGCCTCTTGGCAATGGCGAAGGAGAGGGGCCGTAGCCTGTATCCGACTACCATCGGCACGCCCAGCAATGCGCATTCGAGGGTGGCCGTTCCCGAAGCCGTCCACGCCAACGTGCTGCTCGCAAGCTCGACACGACGCTCCTCGCCACGCACGCGCCGCACGCGGGAGTCGGCGTCGCAGGCTGAGAGCACTGCCTCGATGTCGTCCTCCATGCCCGGGGCTTCCACGACCACGGCGTCTTCCAACACATCCCGAGAGAGCTTCTTTAGCGCCCTCACCATGACTGGGAGGAGTTGAGAGACCTCCATCGCTCTCGAACCCGGGAGCAGGGCCAGTCGGCCGGCGACCGGGGTGAGGTTCTGATCGAGCAACCCCACACGCGCGATTTCGTCAACAAGGGGGTGACCAACGTACCGTGCAGGAACATCATTCGCCTTGTAGAAACCAACCTCGAACGGGAGGATGCACAACACCTCTCGAGCACGACGTCTCACCACGCGAACCCTGCCGCGCCGCCACGCCCACAGCTGCGGCGACACGTACAGGACGACTGGGATTCCTAGAGAACGCAGGTGCGCCGCCAGACGGAGATTGAAATCGGGCGAGTCGACCAGTACCGCAACAGCCGGTCTTCTCCGGGCGGTCTCTTCGACCAGCCTGTGCATGACGCGGCGGATTCCCGGAAGCTCCCGCACGACCTCGACCAGACCCATGTGCGCGAGCTCGTCGATGTTCGCGACCGTGTCCAAACCGGCCGCGATGAGGCGATCCCCTCCCACTCCGAACGCCTTCACGTCGGGACGGATATTATTGAGTTCCAGGAGCATATTGCCGGCATGGATATCTCCCGATACTTCCCCGGCGACAATCAGCACGTCGCTCTCAGCCCGCATATCTCACCGGGTGTCTACTGAGCGGGCTAGTCACGGCGCCGGGCTCAGGTTCTTGGGTTTGTACGCCAGCCAGAGACCAATGGCCATGCACACTAGGACCGATCCGATGGCGTCTGCCGCCAGGTCGCTGGGCTGGAAATACCGGGCCGGCTGAAAAATTTGAAGGACCTCGACGATAGCTCCAAACAGGAACGCCCCAAGTCCGGAGAAGATCACGGCAATTGTGGGTGAAAACACCGTACTGAGCAGCCAGAAGAGCATGAGCACCTGCGCGCCGGAGGCGATGCCGTGAACCAGAACATCCGGCACTGCAGCGCCCACAATGGGAACCTCAGGGGCAAGACCCAGGGCGAGGAGGCCTGCGGCGTAGGCCAGGTTGAACATCAGTCGTCCTCGTGGGGACACTCCGAGATGCATCACAACAGGCTCAGGGGAACGGGTACATCAGCCAACCGAGCATAGTGCCGCCGACGACCATGATCAGGAATGTCTTGAGAAAAAGATTACGTCGGCCGACGGCCGTCGATCGCCACAAGAAGGCGAAGAACACCGACACCAGGAGGGCATGCCACAGCAATAGCGCGAGGTGATCCATCTCAGTCCTTCTCGCCGCGTGAAATATCGCACACGTCCAGCACCGTCAGCAGATTCATGAGGCCCGCGGTGTAGAGAAATGTATTGCCGTACGCAAAACCCGCTGCTGCCGGGTTCCCACCTCCTTGGAGTGCGAAGGGAATCCCGGAGAACAGACCGCCAAGACCATTGAGCCACACCAGCCGCCAGAGGTAGAGAACACCGTTCCCGAGACACGCAAATGCAGCCAACCAGGAGAACGGGTTCTCTGGTTTCGGGGTTCCTAATTCGCCGTTGAGGAGCACTCCAGTGATAAAGGCGCTCACTATCACCACGCCGAAGACGATGGCGCGCGTCCGTTTGCCAAGGATCCAATGTCCGAGCCCGGGAACGAACCATGCTGCAAGAAGGAGGGCGGGCGGAACCTTCGTCTTCGTGGCGTCGGCTTTCCGCGCTCGGCCTTCGGCGGTCCGGCCCTTTCCGGATTTCTCAGACGTCATCAGCTTTTTCCTCTGATCGATTGCAATACGCCGACCATCCTCTCGAGTGTTCGTCCGAGATCTTCGGGAATCACCCTGGAACCGCCGATCACCGTCATCATGTTGTTGTCGGCGTTCCAACGGGGAACCACGTGGAGGTGCAGATGTTCCTCGATCCCCGCTCCCGCCGCTTCACCGAGATTGAAACCGACGTTGAACCCGTGGGGTCGGTAGAGCTCGCGCATCGCTGCCATCAGGTCCTTGACTGTGCACATCATTTCGCTCAGCGTCTCGACATCGACATCCGCGAGATCACTACAGTGTCGGATCGGTGCGACCATAGCGTGCCCGGTTGTGTAGGGGTACAGGTTGAGGAGTGCAAAGGAAGCGGGATCACGCCTCAGAGTCAGGGTCGCACGATCGTCTTTGGACTCATAAGCACTGCAGAAAATGCACTCGCTCCGGTCTCGTCTGTCAGCCGCCGATACGTACTCGAGCCGCCATGGGGCGAAGAGAATCTCGACCACCGCCGATCACTGTTGGAGGAGCTCTTCCCTGAGATACTTCCCAGGTTTGAAGTACGGAATCTTTTTGGGTGGTACATGGACCTGTTCCCCGGTCTTCGGATTACGGCCGATGCGTTCGCCCCGCTGTCTGATCCGGAACGAGCCGAAGCCGCGGAGCTCCACCTTTTCGTTGCGCCGAAGGGCGATGATGATGCTTTCCAGGATCACCTGGACAACCTCGTCTGCCTGTTTGCGAGGCACGTCAGCCGCTTCAGCCACCGTTTCCACCAGATCCGCTTTGGTCATCGTCATCGATCGTGCTCCTTGGTCGTCCGCTCAATTCTTCGGGTTAACTTCAGCGCTGTCAGGGGCGTTGTCGTCTTCGCTCTCCGGTGCTCCCCCGTCGGCGGCACCTTCCCCCTCAGAAACAATTTTGTTTTCGGTTTCTTCTTCCGGCTCTTCGGCAGCGGATTCTCCCGCCGCTACCGATTCCTCTTCTGCAACGCCGTCGCCCTCGTCGGGCTCAGCCTCCTGCTTCAGAACCCCCTCCTCCGACTCATTCTTTTCAGCGGTGGAGGCGACGTCGTCGTCTGCGGCCGTCTCTTCCTCGGCTGCGGCTTCTACCTCTTCCTCTTCGGCAGGGGTGGCGACCTCGTCTGCGGCTGGCTCATCCACGGCTGAGGCTTCCGCCTCATCCTCTTCAGCAGCGGTGGAGGCGACGTCGTCGTCTGCGGCCGTCTCTTCCTCGGCTGCGGCTTCAGCCCCACCCTCTTCGGCAGGGGCAACGACCTCGACGTCAGCGGCCGCTTCGGCCTCCGCTTCTTCGGCAGATTCCTCGTCAACCTCGACCTCGGCGGCCCCTGCCGTGTCCATCTCCCCTTCGGTTTCTTCGTGGTCGGTTTCGTCGACCAACCCACCCGCGCGCAACGCTGCCGCCATGGCGGTATTGGATGGCGCTTCGTCGCCATTCTCAGATTTCATTTCCTCGGCCGCAGCAACCTGTTCGACGCTTTGCATCGACAATCCGATCCTGCTCTCATGCCAGTCGACACGCAGGATCCGGCACATCATCCCCTGACCGGCGCTGAACATATCTGCCAGGGCGAGGCCCTCATCGCGATCGATCTCGGAGATGTGACAGAGCCCTTCCACGCCTGGCGCGAGCTCCACGAAAATCCCGAAATCGGTGACGTTCGTGACCGTGCCCTTCACCACATCACCGACGCCGTGGGTATTGGCGTACTCCTCCCATTCGTTGGGGAGGAGCTCCTTCATCGAGAGCGAGATTCGCTGGTTGTAGGTATCCACGGAGGTTACGACCGCTTCCACCTCCTCGCCCTTCTGGACGACCTCGCTCGGGTGGTTGATACGCCGGGTCCACGACATATCGGAAATATGAACCAGCCCGTCCACTCCGGGGACGATTTCTATGAACGCTCCGAAGTCGGTGAGATTCCGGACGACACCTTTGATCTTGCTGCCGACGCTGTATGACTCGGCGACCTGCTCCCATGGATTGGGTTCGGTCGCTCGTAATGAAAGCGAAAGGCGACGCTTGTCGGCATCGACCTCGGAGACCACGACCTCGGCCTCCTGTCCAATTTCGAGGATCGAACGCGGGTTCTTGACCTTTTTCGTCCACGACATCTCGCTTACGTGGATCAGTCCCTCGACGCCCTCTTCCAGGACGACGAAGGCGCCATAGTCGACGATGCTGACCACCTTACCTTCGACCCTCTTCCCGACCGGATATTTCTCGGGCACGAGGATCCATGGGTCCTCGAATCTTTGCTTATACCCCAGGGAGACCCGTTCCCTTTCGCGGTCAAAGCGAAGAACCACCACGTCAACCTCGTCGCCAACCTTGAAGTACTCGGTGGGATGGCCAACGCGCCCCCACGAGATGTCGGTGATATGGAGGAGACCGTCGAGACCCCCGAGGTCGACGAAGACTCCGTAGTCGGTGAGGTTCTTAACGATACCGTTGACCAGCTTGCCCTCTTCGAGGGTAGCCATAGTCTCTTCCTTTACCTTGCCCTGCTCCTCCTCGAGGATCGCCTTGCGAGACAGAACGACGTTGGATCGACGTCGGTCGAACGAGATGATGCGGGCCTCGATCTCTTGTTCGAGGTAGTCCTCGAGCCTCCGGTTCGGAAGCAGGTCAACCAGCGATCCTGGCAGGAAGGCGCGGACGCCGATGTCCACCGACAGCCCACCCTTCACCCGTTCCAGCACCTGCCCGCTAACCGGCTGCCCGGACTTGTAGGCCTCTTCAATAGAGCTCCACGTCTTGAGCTTGGCCGCGCGGTCACGGGACAGACGGACGCGTCCCTGGGCCTCGTCCATCCGCTCGACGAAGACCTCGACCTCGTCATCCACCTTGATCTGGACCTCGTTCGTCTCGGGGTCGGTGAATTCTGACACCGGCACAGAGCCCTCGCACTTGTATCCGATGTCGATCAATACCTCGTCGCTGTCCACGGCGACGACCGTGCCGTGTACGACCTCGCCCTCCTTGAGGGATTGTAGAGAGGACTCCATGAGCTGTTCCATCGACAGCTCGTCCATCCCATCACTCTGTTCCTGTTCGTCGTCCATGTCCGGGTCCGTCATCAAAACCGTTCCTCCTTGCCGGACACACCCTCTGCGTACCCAGCGTCCGTAATTTGCTGACCTTACGGCCTCCTGCACGGTACTGTCAAGCTCCTTGTGGGAAAAGATTTGCGACCTCCGCCATCAACCGCTCGACGACCTTGTCGAGGCTCAGGTTGGTGGTGTCGACCACCACCGATCCAGGTGCCACCTGCAAGGGAGACTCCGAGCGGGATGTGTCTTGGCGATCACGCCGGTTCTGTTGTTCCCGAACCTCGTCGATGCTGGTCGCCACATCGCGGTCGGCGAGGTCTCGGTGGCGCCGTTGTGCCCTTTCCTCCGCGCTGGCGGTCAGGAAGACCTTAAGATCTGCGTCCGGAAAGACGACTGTGCCGATGTCGCGCCCCTCCATCACCCCCCCCTTTTCAAGGCCGAGGCGGCGCTGCATCGGAACCAACGCCTGCCGCACCTCCGCGATGGCCGATACCGAGGAAGCCATCAGTGAACATTCCGGGGTCCGAATCTCGGAGCTCACGTCGTCATCGTCGATCTTGATCCTGTTGCTGGTGACGCCGCTAGAAACCTCGATGCGATGATTCTCCATCAGTTCCACAACACGGGCCGAGGCCGCCTCGTCGAGAGCCGTCGGCAGCCCGTCACGAAGGGCCAGTAGCGCCACGGCGCGATACATGGCGCCTGTGTCGAGATAGGGAACGTCCAACCGTTGTGCCAGACGCACCGCAATGGTCGACTTCCCGGCCCCGGCCGGACCGTCAATGGCGACGAGAATCCTCTCCTTTGGTCTTGGAGGCATGGAATGGTTTCCTTTCGAGAGACCGATTGTACAAGGTGCCGTATGATCACCGGGTGGACCAGCAACGCCGAAGCCTGTTGGCAGCCGAACGTCGCGCCGTGGAAATCAGTCCGGCCGGCGGCCTCAGGGTCGGTGTGGGATATCCCAACTCATACCACGTGGCGATGTCGTCCCTCGCCTACCAGTGGGTGGTTGAGCTGGCAGCCTCGTGCAGCGACGTGGGAGTGGAGCGGTTCTTTGCTGGATCACTCGCCGACGGGCGAACTCTCGACGGGGAGAGCCCACTCGGCGACCTCGACGTGTTGGCGTGGAGTTGTTCGTTCGAGCTCGATGAGCCAAACCTCCTCGCCACCCTCGATGCCGCCGGCATCCCCCGACGGTGGAAAGACCGCGACCGCCGCCACCCGCTCGTGGTCGTGGGTGGCGCCGTCGCATCTATCAATCCCCTGCCAATGACCCCGGCCGTCGACGTTTTCGTTCTCGGGTCGGCCGAACTCCTGTGGCCGTCGTTGCTGGAGGCGTTGGATGAGCAGCCGGACCGAGAACGGCTTCTGCTCGAACTGGCGTCGCGCGACGGTTACTTCGTACCGGCCGTTCATCTCGACAGTCGGGGCCACCCAGCGGGACGAAGGCGACGGGTGGAAAAACGAGATGCGCACATGCAGGACCCGGCCATGGTCCCGGCCTCGCACGTGGTCACTCCGAACACCGAGTACAGCGGTCGGGGGCTGGTCGAAATGTCCCGCGGCTGCCCCGAGAAGTGTCGCTATTGCTGGGTCAGTTACAATTACGGCCGTCTTCGCTGTTACCCGAAGGATGGCATTCTCGAAAAGATCGACCGTCTCCGCAAAATCACCGACCGAGTCGGATTCGTCGCCACCGCGGTCGGCGACCACCCCGATCTCGCGGAGATCCTCGAGGCGTGCCGGAGCCGCAACCTCGATGTTGCGCTCTCCTCCCTTCGCATTCCGGCCATGCGGGAAGAGGTGCTGCGTCCACTCGCAGAGTCGGGAGCGCGCTCCGTGACGATTGCACCGGAGACTGGAACCGACGAGCTGCGCCGGCGGCTCAACAAGCCGATCACCAATGCCGCCATTCTCGAGGCGGTGGAAACCGCCCAACGGTGCGGCATTGATAGCCTCAAAATGTACTTCATCATCGGTCTCCCGGATGAACGCGATGACGATCTGATCGGTATTGCCGAACTGCTCAAACAAACCCAGGCACTGATGGTCGCCCACGGACGCGCCCGCGGACGAGTTGGCACCCTCCATGCGGGCTTCAACGTCCTCGTACCCAAGCCATACACGCCATACTCGAGGGAAGCCATGCTCACCCGCAAGGAGGCGCGGCGGCGGATGCGGCTGATCGAGAACCGGATCGCCGGCGTCGCCAACATCCGTGTAAGCCGGCCGGGCTATCGTGAAGCCCAGTGGCAGTCATACCTGAGCCGTGGAGACTCTTCAGTTTTCTCGGCCCTTGAGGACGCGGCAGACGGCCTCTCGCTCGGCGGGCTTCTGGCTGCGCACCGTGAGTCGGCAGATGCATCGACGCTCAACCACGTCGACGACGATCCGATCTGGCAATTCATTACTTCTGCACCTATCCGGCGTTAAAACGTTTAACGTTTAACGTTTAACGTTGAGACGTTAGGACTGTCCTCCCCGGCATTGAGACCTCGGCGGGTTAACGTCTTGGGAGTGGGCGTCGGGCCGACGCCCGTGTGGGCGACACGATCACCGGAATCTCGACCATCGGTTTCTCGGGGTCATCGGTACGGACCACGATCCAGCCCTCGACGGTGGCGCGTAAGGTGTCGCGGGAGAGATCATCGACCAGGTTCACGCGCACCGCCTGACGGACGGCCGGCGCTGTTGAATTGGCGGCGGCGGTGAAGATCTCCGGATGGGAGACCTCGATCGCGGTGATCGTGAACTCGAAGTTTCCGTTTCGTTTCAGGGTCATGATCGTGGACTGGCCCTCTCTTCCACCGGCCTGTGGAAGCCACATCCGTACCCCGGCCGGTTGCGCCTCAATCAGCGATCGAATTCGGATGGAGAAAGGCACCAAGAGTTCCGGCACATCTGGGTGGTTGGTGGCCACCCGCACCATTCCGGTCAGCATACCGGGGGCCGCATCCTGGTTCGAGACGACCTCGAGCCAGAGATCCCTCTCCTCGGTCGTTGTGCCCGAGTTCCGCTCCTCCTGCGTCACCCGATCCACCTGTGGCCTCACAGCGGAATTGCCGGTCTCGACACTGGAGATCTCGAGAGGCTCTCCATCCGCCCTATGGAGAAGGATGCGTGCACGGATTTCCTCCCCCTCCAGTCCGGTGGCAGTCAGCCGAAGACGAGGTTTGGCAACGATCGGCGCCCACACGTCGACGGTGAATCGCAGGCGTAGACTGCGTGCATCGGCCGCATCGGTTCCAACGTTGATCGACTTCGAGACCCGGCCCCTCTGACTCGGCGAGGTCGTGATCTTGGCTGTAAGCCTTCCCGACCCACCTGCCGGGATGACCGAGTCGTGCTCGGCCACAGTGCATCCTCAGGAGGGTGTGGCGTGAACGATGTGAACGTCGGTCTCTCCGTCATTATGGAAAACAAAGGTGGCTGAGGCTGTGTGCCCGGCGACCACTCTTCCGATTTGGATACTGTCGTTCTCCACCCAGAAGGGCGGTTGAACATCCTCGAGAGCCGAGGTTGGCGAAACGCCTGCTGTCACCAGGAGCACGACCGCGGCCGCGAAGTTCTGGATGTGAGCGGACATTCAATCTCCTTGAACGGGTCAACCGGCGGATGATTCGGATCCTTCCAGGACGATCCCGTTTGCTCAATTGTATCCCAGGGTTATGAGTGCGGGCGACGTTACCCGGCGATGCGGTATTCGTCGAGAACCGTGCCCTGAGTGCCGACGACCAAGCACTCGACGGGGAGGCTGCGCAGGGCTCGGCGAAGGGCCTCCTCGACCAAGCCGACCAGGCCGCCGCAGCACGGTACTTCCATGACCATGACCCGCAGACTCTTGATCTCCGCCTCGTCGATCATCGCCACCAGCTTCTGCAGGTAGACTTCTTGGTTCGTGTCGAGTTTGGGGCAGGCGATGGCGAGCGCGTTACCGGCCAGGAATCGGGTGTGGAAATCGCCGACGGCGAAGGCCACACAATCGGCGGCGAGCAGGACGTCCGCGCCGGCAAAGAAGGGCGCGGTCGGCGGCACTAGGTGGAGCTGCACAGGCCAGTGGCGAAGCTGAGACGCCGGACCTGCGGCGGCAGAACCGATGGATGGAGCGACGGGATCGAAGGCCTGTGCCCGCGAACCGGGGCAGCCGCCGGCGGCGACCGGAGCCTGCGCCACGACGTTAAGACTCGGGCCCGGCGCCCTCGACGGTCCGACGGTCCGAATCGTCGCCAGGTGGCGCTCGACAGCGGCTTCGTCAAAGGCGTCGGCATCGCGCTGGATCACCGTGATCGCCCCCTGCGGGCAATGCCCGAGGCAGGCGCCGAGCCCGTCGCAGTAGACGTCGCTTATCAGCCGCGCCGTTCCGTCGATGATTGCAATCGCCCCTTCGGCGCACGCGGTCACGCAATCGCCGCAGCCGTCGCAGAGTTTCTCGTCGATCTCGATCACCTCGCGCACAGCCATCTCAGTCCTCCGGGTTGGGTTCGCGCAGCATGGTCAGCAACATCCGCGCGGGCTCCGGCGCGTGCAGACCGTGCGGCACGTTGGCCGGCATGCGTACGATTTCGCCCATGCCGACCGTCACCTCGACACCGCCGATCTTCAGGTCAAGGCGACCGTCTACGACCTGCACCAGCGCGTCAAATGGTGCCGTATGCTCGGACAGGCCCTGGCCCCGGTCGAACGCGAACAGGGTTACGTTGCCGCCGCCGGAGCTCGCCAGCACGCGACTCACAATGGCACCCTCCGCCACATCTACCAACTCGGTGAGAATACTGGCGCGGTCTGAGGCCAGCTCGTCAGTCGTTTTCGTAGCGCTCATCGGTTCTCCTCTCGCGGGCGATTCCCACCCGTCGTGAACATCGTCGCTCACAGGATCCGAACCGTCCTTGATCGAGGTCAAGCGGGCGAAGGTATTAGGTATAAGGTATTAGGTATTAGCTCGGACCATCGCAACAACAACCCAACGGTTTTCTAAATGTCGGGCAAGAGGGACGCACCGTGGCATCAATGCCGGAATCCGGATAGAGGACTGCCAGTCAAGCTGCGATGGGCTAATAGCTAATACTTAACTGCTAACAGCTCCCGGCGACGCCGGGTACACCGCCGCGCCGGGCATGACGCCGACCCTGGCGCCGGGATGTTCTTTACGCCACCCATCGACAACCTCATCCGGGTCGGCTACAGGCTCGAAACCAAGCCTCTGTGCAAGCGAGGGATCGAGGTGGGAGAAAAGTCGCACCCGGTGGCGGGTCGTCTTCTCCACCAGCCGCAGGGTGGTGTGGCCATACTGGACCCATTCGCCGGACAACCGTTCGATGATCGCCTCCGGCCGCGGATCGTCGACGAAGACTCTCATCTCCTCGGAGCCGAGCCCTTCGTCAAGGGCGGCAATATAGAGTATCTCTCCGCCCGGCTCCAGAAAACGGCAGGCCGCGTCGAGCCCTTTGTGGCCCTGGATAAGCGTTGTGTCCGACGGCATGCCACCCCCCGAGGCCACCATCATGTCGAAGGACGGTGCCGCCGTCTCGAACCACCGCCTCACCCGCTCAACCGCAGCACTGAACGCCACGCGCCACGGACCGGCCCCGGCCCACGCGACACCGCCCTCCCGTCCTTCGATCATGCATATGGCGCAGTCCGGCGGACGGAGGTCCGCCGCGCGCATGATCTCCTCAGCGACCGGGTTTCCCTCGAGCGCCCCGGGCTCACAGCCCGGGTGGCGCTCGAATGCGCCGCCAAATCTGCGCAGAACCCTGGCGTGGTTGGCCTGGATCTCCTCGTAGCCGCCGGCGCCAGGGAAGACCATCTTTGGCCCGCCACCGAAACCGGCGAAGTAGTGGTGGCGCACCGAACCTACGGTCACCAGGAGTTTGGCCTCGACCGCGGCCCGGTGCAACCGCAGCGGGATCCCCTGGCGTAGCTCACCGACTCCCACGAGATTGTCCCCGGCGCGGCTGTCATGTTCGAGCACCCGAACGGCATCGGGAACAGCCCCGAGAAGCAACCTGACTCTCTCCTCCCCAACCGCAGGGTGGGTGCCGTTTGCCACGAGAAGCGTGATGGAAGCTCCTTCGATGCCCGCTCGCCGCAGCCGTTCGATAATCACCGGCAGGACCTTCGACAGGTGCGCCTTGCGGGTCGCGTCTGGCACTATCACGGTTGCGGTGCTACGGCCGCGCGCAATCTCGGTGAGTTGGGGACCGGCAAGGGGCTCGTCCAGAGCGGTCGCGATCAGCCCAGAGACATCACAACAACCGGGGGGCGCGCTGGGCGTTAGCGCGCGCACTTTCATCCCGCGCAGATCGAGGGTTACGCGGTCACCGCCGAATGGGAGTTTGACAATCATGGGGGCACGATAGCATTCTGACAACGATGGATCCGACCCCCGATGAGATTGCCGCCGAGGATCGACGATTTCTGCTCGAGTTCGCGCGGGCCACCATCAATGCCAGCCTTTCGGGCCAACCCTTACCCTCCTCCACAAACGGTTCAGAGGTCCTGCTTCAGATCCGAGGAGCGTTCGTCTCCCTCAAGATCGACCGTCGGCTGCGCGGCTGCATTGGTCACGTAGTCGGCGTAGCGCCGCTGTGGCGGGCGGTACGGGACAATGCCGTCGCTGCCGCGTTCGAGGACCCCCGCTTCCCACCACTCACTCTCGACGAGCTTCCGCATGTGCGGATAGAGATCTCGGTCCTCACGCCGCTTCGCACCTCCGCGGCCGAAGACGTGGTTGTGGGTCACCATGGCGTCCTCGTCGAGCGGGGCGCTTCCCGAGGTCTGCTCCTCCCTCAGGTCCCGGTCGAGTTCGGCTGGGACCGCGAGGCTTTCCTCGACCACACCTGTCGTAAGGCCGGGCTCGAGCCCGGCTGCTGGCACCATCCCGACACCACCATCTCCACCTTTTCAGCGGAGGTCTTCGGCGAATAAATCGCAGTTTTGAGTTCTTAGTTTTCAGTTATGAGTTATCCCCAAGCCACCCTCGATGAGCGGGCGCGGATCTGTGGGAACTTAAAACTAAAAACTAAGAACTCAGAACTTCTATAATGTCGTCCGATGTCCGTCGGAGCGTTGATTCTCGTCGAGCCTTCCCTGGCCGGAAATATCGGTGCCGCTATGCGAGTTGCGGCCAACTTCGGCGTTCCGCGCATCGAGCTGGTTCGGCCCGCCGTCGAGGCTGACGACCCCGAGGTTTTGCGTTGGGCCTGCGGTGCGGACCGCCACCTCGTGTGCCGAAGATGGCGCAGCTTGGCCGAAGCGGCGGCGCACTACCGAACGTTGGCCGCCTCGGCCTCCGGCCGCGGACGCCTGAACTTGCCCGTGCTTTCGCCGCGGGAGGCGGTGCCTCACCTCTTCGAGCGCGGTCTGGCGCAGGTGGCGCTGGTCTTCGGGAACGAGACCAGGGGCCTCGGGCGGGACGACCTCGACCGGTGCGACCTGATCATCCGCATCCCCACCGCATCGGAGTTTCCGGTCCTCAACCTGGCGCAGGCGGTCGCCGTGCTCGTCGCTGAAATCCACCTCGCCGCAACGAACGAGAGGCAAGCCGCACCCGAACCGGCGCCCCAGGACGAGGTCGAGGCACTGATGCAGCATCTGCGCGACAGCCTACTCGCCATCGGTTTCCTCGATCCTAAAAGCCCCCAACGCATTCTCAGAAAGCTTCGCCGCCTCTTCGGACGAGCCGGCATCACCGACAACGAAGTCAAGATCCTGCGTGGCATCTGCCGCCAGATGGACTGGGCCGCACGGGCGCAACCGGGGCGCTTCAATGAGAAGAGCGAATTCGACGAATAGCCTGGACGCGAAACCGTAGCAAATTCTCAATTTTTTATTTCCACATGCCAACCCCGAGTGTCATTGACACCGCCCGTAGGTGGGGCGGCATTGAGAATTGAGAATTCAGAATTGAGAATTCCGCCTCAGCGGATTCCAACATCCCACTGTAGTTTCTCGGCGAGGCGTAGGAGGCCGGGATGAGTCGGGAAGCGATCGAGGGCGTGCGACAGGGTGACCGCGGCCTCCGTGAATCGACCGGTCCGCAGCTGAAGCGCCGCGAGACGGGCCACGAGGTCAGGTGATTCCGGTTCGATCTCTACCGCTCGCCCAAGGGCCAACAGGGCATCGGCGGGTTTCCCGGCCTCCTCCGCCACTACCGCAATGCGTACCAGGAGACGGGTGTCGGCGGGGGCCATCCCCCAAGCGCGGCGCAGATGCTCGAGCGCCGCCGCCGAATCACCCCGCCTTTGCGCCAACCCGGAAAGAGTCACGTAGGGGGCCGACGATCTTGGATCGAGGCGAAGGGCGGAGTGTGCGGCCTCCAGCGCCCCATCAACATCGCCAACCTGATCCAGCGCCACTGCCGCCATCGCCCACGCCCGCGCCCTCAACGGACGCGGGAAGGCCGCCCGCGACGTGATTTCCGCCAGCAGTTTCGTTGCGTGCAGGGGATCTCCCTCATCGATCGCCCAACCGGCGAGTTCCATTTTCACATCGGGATGGTCTCCAAACTCGGACAGGACGTTGCGCGCCGAGGCCCGATCGCCTTCAACCCGAAGTTCGCGGGCCAGGGCGATCGCCATCTCGGTTGGTCGCCTGGGATAGAAATCGCGCCGCAATCGTAGCCCCTCTAACCGAACCCAACGATGATCTTCGGGGGTCAGCTCGACCTCCGGGCTGCGGAGACCGGGTGCGAGGGCCTCCGCAAACGCGAGCTCTTCGAGGCCGCCTCGATGGTAACCGAGCGCGATGAGAACAAGCGCGTGCAAGCGATGAAGAGAGGGTGAGGTCGGATCGCGAACGAGGGCATCGGTCAACATTCGGAGGCTCTCGCGCGGTCGGTCGCGAAGGAGGCTTTCTCGCGCGAGATTGGTGTAACCCGCCGGGTCAATCGCCATCCAGCGAAGCTGCAGGCCACCGAGACGGGCCAAAGCCTCGACCACGGATTTCCTCGAGGCCATCCCGAGATCACGCAACGCCATTCTCCGCGAGCGCTCGACGAATGGAGGCAGAGCCACCACCCAGCTCGAGGCCAGCTGCACCGCACCGGTTTCGGGGTTGACAGCCATGGTCCTCGCGATGTTGTTCCAGCCGTACGAACCACTGGTGTCGAGCGCGGTCACGACGATCGCGCCGAGCGCCAACACGGCCAAGCGGCGCGGTTTCCCTGGATTCATGGCTCGACGGCCGCACCGTCCTCGTCGACAAAACAGAGGGTCTGTCGGAGAACCACGCCCGTGCGCTCCATGACCCGCCCCTGAACATCACACGTCAGCTGAGCGACGTCCGATGGGCGCGCCGACCTGGATGCGCACATACGGTTGGGGAAACGACGCGACAGGCGGACGCCTCCCACCACCATACCCGGACACTCGGACTCCCTCAGGAGATCGTCCGCCCGTTTTCCGGTCGGAGCGACAAAGCACGGCGCGGTCGAACGCGGCATCCTTTGGATTCGCGGAGGTTTCTCACCGTCGGGTCGAACGTCTTGGTTGGTCGCACCATGCCCGGCGAGTTGGAGGCGGGCGCGGAGGACCACCTGTCGATCCAGATCGAACCCGGGACCGCCGTTGCCACGAGGTCCGATACCGGAGCGAATCCTTTCCACGGGCCTCCCCGGTCGACTCAGATCAACCCAGTCAAGTATCCCGGCCAAGGGAAATAGATTGTGGACCGCGGCGTGAACCGCCCCCCCCACGGAGTTCGCAGTTGCGATCGTCGCCTCCATGCCGCCGAGCCCGGTCCGTGCAGCAGCACGACACACCTGTGCCAGGTTGGCACCGGCCCCGGCGACCGCTCCGTCCAGATCGAGCTCCCACAAGGCGAGGTTGCCGCTGAGATTGAGCACCGGCACTCGGAGCCCACGATCGGGGGGTACGAGACGGCTGCCAGCGCCCAAGACAATCCATGGCTGACCGTGGGTTGCGAGCAGGTCGATTACCCGTTGAAGCCCGTCAGCACTGCGACATCGGATCACAAGGTCGGCCGGGCCGCCGACGCCAAGCGCCGTCCACGCACGCAGATCGACCCGTTCGTGAACCTCCGGTTCGCCGCCTTCGCGGAGCGCGCGGAGGTGCTTTTTGAGGCTCGAGGAACCGTACTGCACGAATCCTATCCATCCTTCTGAGCTTTGGCACGCCGTTTGCTTATTAACGGGTAGCCGGGCACACAACGACCTGGTACGACATCATACCTCCTCCTTCCTCCTGCGGGCCTCACGGCCCGCACCTTTTTTTGCGCCACAGCTAGCCTGCACTTCTCACCGGGTTTCATGGCGAGGGCGGCGAGGTGGCGCGCCCAACGGGGTTTTCGACCTGAGGGGCGCGGAGCGCGTACTTGCGGTACGTCGAGCACCCCGAAGCGAGAAAACCCCGTTGGGTGTGGTGCATCGACGGCCGTAGCTGGAAGCTGGTGAGAAGTGCAGACTAGTTCTCGTCCAGAAACGGCGCTTTTTTGCGATCTCGGCGTCAGGCTTCGGATTTCCTTGTGCGGCGTACACGAGTACGCCTCCGCGCAAATCCTTACCTTCCTTGACCTTGCAGAAAAATCGCTCGTTTCTGAATCGAGAACTGCGCAGTTCCCACCAGAGTTTCTGGATGGGAACAGGCTAAGAGCTGTGGCGCAAGAAAAAAGACAAGAAGAACGCTCAGCGGCGGCCAATGTTCGTCAGGCCAAGCTTGCGGAGGTGGTAGAGGAGGGCCTGGCGGGAGATGCCGAGCTCGCGGGCGGTGGCCGAGCGGTTGCCGTGGTTGCGGCGGAGAGCACTGGTGAGAAAGCGCCGTCTAAATTCCGTTTGAGCCTCGCCCCACGTCCCAACCGGCAGGTCATCGCTCACTTCAATCGGTAGATGTTCGGGCAGCACGACTCCTCCCGCTGCTCGCACCAGGGCGACCTCCACCGTCTGCCGGAGCTCGCGGACGTTTCCGGGCCAGTCGTAGCGGCGCAGTGTCCTCCGAGCCTCGGGACTCCATCGGCAGGGCTCGATTCCGTAACGGGCCAGGGCTTCAGCTTCGAATAGATTGACCAGCTCACCGACATCTTCCCGCCGTTCCCGAAGCGGCGGAATCGTCACGACCAGACCGGCGATTCGATAGTAAAGATCGGGCCTGAACGTGCCTTCGCGCATACGCCGCTCGAGATCCCGGTGAGTCGCGGTGACAATCCGCACGTCCACCGTCCTCACCTGTGTCGATCCAACCGGCCGAAATTCCTGGGATTCGAGAAAGCGCAACATCTTGACCTGAAGCGGTGGATCGAGATCCCCAATCTCGTCGAGAAACAGGGTCCCGCCGTCGGCAGCCGTGACCAGGCCCCGGCGCGATCGGTCGGCGCCGGTGAACGCGCCCTTCACCGATCCGAAGAGCTCGGCTTCGAGCAGGCCGGCCGGTATCGCCGCCACGTTGACCGCGACGAGGGCCCCTGTGCGCCCTGATAAACGATGGAGGGCGTTTGCGGCGACTTCCTTGCCGACTCCTGTCTCGCCGAGAAGCAAGACCGCGAGATGAATGGGTCCGAGCTCGCACAGCTGCCGCCTGACCTCTCTCGCCGCCGGGGAAACACCGTAAAATCCAGTCGTCTCGACCTCGGCATCCGGGGTCGGGGCACCCGCTGGGGCATGGATCTCGAGAATCCTGATCAGAAGGGACCACAGCGGGTTCTTGGAGACCTCTCCCCCGAGCGGGGTTACGATGATTCGCCCGTGCCGCACCTCTGTCCCCGGCAGGCCGTCTCCAGTTTTCCAGATGAGTCGGCCGTCAGAAGCGTCGCGAACCTCCAGACCCTCGACATCAAGCCCCGCGAGCAGTTCCTCCACCTGACCCGGATGGATATTCTCCGGTCCCCCGCGGTCAATAATCCCGGCCAGGGTTGTGACCGCTCCCAGCAGTGGAACCTCTCGGCCGCTCAGGTGCTCCGCCCATCCCTCAAGCCCTTCGGCCCGGAGCCGCCGAATCGCCTGCGATCGCAGCCGACGATCAATTGGCAGCCGTCGCCCGCCCACGCGTTCTGCGATGGCGATGGCCACTGCGTGCGCCGCGATCGGTGGACCGGTGCCGAGAATCCGAAGCGAATCCCCGGACCCCGACGTCCCCGAGATCAGGCGCGCGGCCAGGAAGACCCCCCAACCGTCATCCCCAAAAGATCCGCCACCCCCTCCCGACGCAGCGTCGACGAGAGCCGACCATGCCTCCCCTTCCTGACCGGAGCGTGCGAAGAGCTCGGCCGCGCGCGTGAGGTTGCCGGCGAGGGCCGCCGAAGCGCCGCGCAACAAGTTCAGGCCTTCGGCGAACCTGGCGTCCTCGGCGTCCACCGCATCCTCGAAGGCCGCCAGTTGCGCACGAAATGACTCCTCGTCGCCGATCGCAAGGTGGAGTCGGCACCGCTCTCCAAGAACGAACGGAACCTCCCAATCAACCGAGGCCAGATGATCCAGATGATCGCGCGCCCGCGTCACCCGCAATTGGTCGAGATCGGCAACCGCCAGATTGAATAGAACTGCGCAGGTGCGATAGCGAAAGCCCGCCGCCTGGAAGAGGCGGAAGGCGCGCATTTGATGAGTGTGGGCGTCGTGGCTGCGCCCCTCGGCAAGCGCCACCGCCCCGAGATCGAACTCGACTGCGCCCCTGAACCCCGGACCGAAGCGGTCATTGACCAGGGTATCCAGGAGCCGCCGGGCATGCCGGGCCTTTGCGGTCTTCAGGAGATAGAGGGCTACCCTGTGGATCAGCTGTGCCTGCAGACGGCGATTACCGGACACCACCTCCCGCCGCCAGTGGAAATCCGCAAGCCGCTCCGGCTCCTCGATCGACGTGAGCTCGATTTCCATCCTTCGCCTCAGCGGTTCGGCAAGGCGCGGAAGAACCTGCTGGAGCACATCCCGACCCTCTTCATACAATTTCCCCCTCGATGCCCGATGCGACCGCAGGAGGTGAACAACAATCTCTGCGGTCGCCCGCGGTGACAAAAGCGCATCTTCCGTAGACGGAACCGTCCACTCCCCGCCGTGAGGATGATCCAACGCCCGGTGCCATTGTTCGTGAACCCCCCGAAGCTCGGGCGGGAGGCGCGTGAGGGCATTCCGCGCACCCGAGAGATCGAGCACGGACAAACAGCCCTCGGCACAGAGCAACTGAATCTGGGTACCGCATGCGCCTGGTGCGAGATTCGCAAGCAGATCGCGTACTGCAAATCCCTCGAGCTGGTCAAGCCGCTGCCTCGCCCAGCCCTCGAGCCGGCTCGAGTCACCTGTCCCCAGCGCTTCGTGCAACAGCCGCCGAGGATCCTTCCGTGCCAAGAGCGCGGCAATGTCGGAATGAAGCGGGTCGGGAACCAGAAGAGGAGGTTCTGCCAGGCGCCACCCATCCTCAACCGCCACCGCCGCCACCCGTTCGAGGCCCTCCGAAATCTCATCACTCTCAAGCCCGGAGTGCTCGGCCAGAAACTCGCTCGACAATCCGTCAGGATCGAGACTGAGGAGGTGATGGATACGCTCACCAGGGATTTCGCAGGGACGCTCGTGGACACCGGGCGGCGAAACGGCAAAGAGGGATCGAGCAGACTCTGTGAGTGCCGCCCGCTCACCCTCGGCGAATGGTTTGAAACGGCCCTGGCGACGTTCGACGATCTCCCGGGCCTCGGCCAGGGGCACCCCGACCACCGCCAGATGCCGCGCCAGGTGTCTGCCATCGAACACCGGGGGTTGCGGCGGGTGCCAGCCGCCCGGAAAGGTCCCGATCACCGTCGAGGAGCAACCTCGGTGCCCTGTCCAGTGCGAAATCGCAGCCAGGTCGCCAATTGTAACCGCCCCGGCTGTGATCAATACCCCGGTTTGGCCGAGGTCCGGCAAACCACCCGCGCCGCCGCCCGGCTGCAACCAGGCCCGGATGCCCCGGCGCCTCAGCGATGACCACAGGGATGCGGCCAGACGTTTCGCGGTCTCGGGGATAGGTACGTGCCAGTAGTTGGTAGCGTCTACCTCCGGCGGCGGAAGCGGGTCCCAGCGAAAAGCCCAGAGCGCACGGGCCGTTGTGGGATCCAGGGGACGAGACACCTCCCGCAGCTGCCGTATGACCGCGCGCTCGAGGAAGAACCCCGGCTCCTCACGTTCGACCTCGATCGCCGCGATTGGGAGACCGACGGCCTCCGAGATCGCGACCAAGGCCGCGTTGCGGGCAGCCTCAGCCGCCACCTCTCCCCCACCGAGGCGTCGGAAAACAGGCGACAGGGGCACCGGAAATCTGCCGAAGGTCGCCCGGAGTCCCCTCCGTGTCCGGGTGACTCGGACCTCGCGAATCGCTCTTCGCCCAGGCCATAGGTCGAACTCGGACAGCAGCGAGGCGGCCGCCGTCAATTGCACCGCTACATGGTAGCGTTCGGGCCGCGACAATGAGTCGACCGCGACTTCGATACCGTCAACTGGGTCCTCCCGTGCCTCCCCATCAACCATCGGCACCGGCACCGCGGGATGCTCGACTAGCATCGCAGCCGGTGTGGGCAGCTTCACGCGCCTCCCGCTCCCACGGCAGTGAGCCGTTCCCACATTCTCCAAAAACCGGGGAATGACTTGGTCACGCAGTCTGCCTCGTCCAGATCGAGGGGGCCGGCGGCCAGGGCTGCGACGGCCATCGCCATGGCGATACGATGATCGCCGGCCGCTGTCACTCGAGGTGGCTGTGGAAATTTCCGGCCGAACGGCCGCTCGAAGGTTGCCCGTGGCCCTTTAATAGAAATTTCAGCGCCGAGGCGGCGCAAATTCTCCACCATCGCTGTCAAGCGATCGCTCTCCTTGTGCCTGAGATTTTCGAGTCCCTCGAGGCGCGAACCCCGCTCTCCAGCCGCCGCCACCACGGCCAGCGCCGGGAAGAGATCCGGCGTATCCGTCAGGTCAGCCTCGATCGGTGAGCGTACGGGACCTCTGGCGAGAAGGTGATCATCATCCCAGCTCGTGTCCAAACACGCTCTCTCGAGAATATCCAGCAGCGCCCGATCGCCCTGCCTGCTCGCCGGATCAAGGGGGCCGAGTTCCACCGATCCGCCGGCCACGGCTACCGCGGCAAGCACAAAGGCGGCCGCCGACCAGTCGCCCTCGACCGCGTAATGAGTCCGCTGGAGGTGCCCGGGCGCGACCCGCCACCGGCGCCGATCATTCGCCACCTCGAGCTCACCGCCGAATGTGCGCAGCACGTCCTCGGTGAGATCGAGATAGGGTGCCGAGGGCAACGGACCCAAGACCTCGAGGTCCAACCCGCGCTCCATCAGCGGCGCGGCGAGCACCAGCGAGGACACGAACTGTGACGAAACCTCGGGTCGAATCGTTGCCCCTCCCCCCTCGAGCTTGCTGCCGTCGATTTCTATCGGCAAGCCACCATCGGTCGAGCGAAGCCGTGCGCCCAGCCCGTTCAGGGTTTTGAGGAGCGGTGCCATCGGGCGCTCCCTGAGGCGCGCGCTCCCGTCGACGATCGTTAGCCCCGGAGATGCCGCCAACAGGCCGAGGATGAGCCGCACCCCGGTTCCCGAGTCCGAAAGATCGAGCCGGACCCGTTCGCCGGACACAACGCGAGCTCCGACCTCGATACCCTCGCGCCAAACCACCGGCCATCCCGCCGCGGCCAGAGCAGCGGCCAGAACCCGCGTATCGTCGCAATCGAGGGGAGAGACGATGGCGCCCCCATCCGCCACAGCCGCAGCGATCATTGCGCGGTTGGTGAGGCTCTTCGATGGGGGAAGCTCCGCCGACCCATGGAGCCCGGTCCGAGGCCCGGGTAATAGCGTAGCGCTCACGATTCCGCCTCGGTCCCCCAGGGCTTCAAGCCACTATCCACGTAGATCCAGCTCCCGTCGGGATCGACTAACACGCTTCGCCGCGTTTCCAACCACGCCGGTATGATTAGCGCCAGGCGGTTGTCCCGCTTCCACTCCCAGGTCGAGTGAAAGTGACCCCAAAAAAGAACGTCGATCCCCTCGTGCCAGGCGCGCTCGGCGGCACGCTTCAAATCGGAGATGGGTTTTGTGTAGCGGAACTTCTTGTTCGTCGTGGCGAGGTGGGCCTCCATGTGCCGGACGATGGCCACTGCCATCGATTTCGGCAGCCATCGCGCCCACAGACGGGCCGGGGCGCACTTCGAGGCCCATGCCCAGAACCGGTACTGGAGGTCGCGCGGGTTGACCAGATCGCCGTGGTCGAGGCGGTATCGTACACTGCCCTGGGAAAACTCATAGCGCCGACCGCCCCAGTCAATTTCCCGGGCAATCTCCTCCTCATCGAGAAAAAAGTCCCGGTTCCCCTCCACGATAATGATTCGGACGCCGCTCGCCCGGACCTCGCGCCACGCGCCCATCACCTCGCGCAGGGAGGTGGTCCAGAACTTCGACATCCCGATCAGGTACTGGAAGGCATCACCCAGGTAGATGATTTCACCTACGCCCTCGCCGGCCGCGCGGCGAACGAGAAGGCTCATGGCGCCCGCGTCGTCGTCTCCATGTCCGACATGGGCATCAGCGATGATCAAACGCTTCACGCCGGTTATGGTAGCTCATCGTGCAGGGTGCAGGGTTCAGGGCGCAGGGTTCAGGGACGGTTGAACCCTGTGCCCTGTGCCCTGTACTCTGGTCGCCTATCCGTTCCGGCTAGCGAAATCCTCCATGAACTCGGCCAGCACCTCGACTCCCTCGAGCGGCATGGCGTTGTAGATCGATGCGCGGCAGCCACCGACCGATCGGTGGCCCTTGAGGCCTACCATGCCGGCGGTCTTGGCCTCGGCCACGAACTGTGCCTCCAGATCCTCTGATGGGAGCCGGAAGACCACGTTCATGTACGAGCGGCTGTCCTCGTCCACCGGGCAGCTGTAAAAGCCCGGGTTGGCGGCCATCACGCCGTAGAGCCGGTCGCCCTTGGCACGGTTTTGGCGTTCGACCGCGGCCAGGCCACCCTGCGCCTTCACCCAATCGAGCACGTTGCGAACCATGTAGATGGCAAAGGTCGGAGGGGTGTTGTAGAGCGATTCCTTGGCCGAGTAGGTCGCGTAGGAGAGCATCGTCGGCAGCCCTTCGTTGGCCTGCTCGATCCACGACTTTTTGATGATCACGATGGTGACGCCCGACGGCCCGACGTTCTTCTGCGCCCCCGCATAGATGAGATGAAAGCGGTTGGCATCGATGGGCCGCCAAAGAATGTCCGAGGACATGTCTGCAACCAGCGGCACCGCCCCTGTGTCCGGGAAGTCGTGGAACTGGGTGCCTTTGATGGTGTTGTTCGAGGTGATGTGAACGTAGGCCGCATCGGGATCGAGATTGTACTCGTCCTGCTTCGGGATGCGCGTGAATCCGTCCTCCTCGCTCGATGCCGCCCACCGGGCGGAGGCAATGATGTTGGCCTCCTTGAACGCTTTCTGCGACCAGGTCCCGGTGTTCACGTAGTCGGCCGAGCCGCCCTTCGGGATGAAGTTCATAGGGAGCATCGCAAACTGCATCGAGGCGCCGCCCTGGAGAAAGAGGACCTGGTGGTCGTCGTCGAGGCCGAGAAGCTCGGCCATCAGATCCATCGCCCCGTGGTGCACGACGTCGTACTCCGGCGAGCGGTGGGAGGTCTCCATGACCGACATCCCGGTGCTCTCCCAGTCTGGGATCTCGGCCTTGGCGCGCTCGAGCGCGGGTGGCGGCAGGGTGGCGGGTCCGGCGTAGAAGTTCCAAGTGCGGGTCATATGACCTCCTATGCGGTCTGCTGGTCGAAGTCTTCGAGGATTCTGACAACGACGTCGCCGATGCGCAACATGTTCTCGCGGCTGGAAGCCCCGATGTGGGGGGTCATGATGACGTTCGGCGCATCGTACAGTGGGCAGGTGGGGTCAGGCGGATCCGAGTACCAGACGTCGGTCGCATATGCCCGCACCTTGCCAGACTTCAAGGCCTCGGCCATGTCCTCCTCGTCGACGCATCCGCCGCGGGCTGTGTTGAGGATCACAACTCCGTCCTTCATCTGGCCAATGGTGTCCGAGTTGATCATGGCCTTGGTGGTATCGGTCAGCGGAACGTGCAGCGAGATGTAGTCCGACTCGGCGAAGAGCTCCTCGATGGTCACCAGATCGACGCACTCGTGGCTCTTGAGCAGGGGGTCGAATGCGATCACACGCATACCAAAACCAATGCCGCGCCGCGCCAGCTCGGTGCCGATGTTACCGGCACCGATCAGACCCAGAGTCTTCCCCATGAGCTCGGTGCGCTTGAGCTGCTTTTTCAGCCATTCACGCTGCGTCATCCCGATGTGACCCTCTACGATCCTGGTCGGAACGGCGATCATCAGCGCGAAGGCAAGCTCGGCCACCGCAACCGCCGATGCCGACGCTGTGTTGAAGACCTGGATCCCCTTCGAGCGGGCGTACTCAACGTCTATGTTGTCGAGCCCGACCCCGCCGCGAATGATGAGGCGCAGGTTTTTGGCCTGATCGATATAGTCGGGCGTACATTTTGTCTTCGATCGCACAAGGACTACGTCCACCTCGGGCAACCGCTCCTTGTCGTCAATCACCTCACCAAATGCCTCGAGCTTCGATGGTAGCGACGGGTCGAATGCGTCCGAAATGAGAATCTTCATCTTTCCCCCTCGTGTTTTTCAGTCGTCAAGCGGTCTCACGATGAGACCGGAGCGGAGCTTCGGCTCGAACCAGGTCGACTTCGGCGGCATCACCCGACCGGCATCGGCGACAGCGAAGAGCTGGTCGATTGCCGTTGGATAGAGGGCGAAGGCGACTGCCCAGTTGCCGGAGTCGACCCTGCGCTCGAGTTCGCCGAGGCCGCGGATACCGCCCACGAAGTCGATGCGCTCGTCCGAGCGCGGATCATTGATGCCGAGCAGGGGCGCCAGCACGCTATTCTGCAGGATCGCCACATCCAGGCCGTCGACCGGGTCCACGGTCGAGGACCCTCCCTCGTTGGGTCGGAGAAGGTACCAATCACCGCCGAGGTACATGCCGAAGGTCCTGGCCCTGTCCGGGCGGCCGTCCGCGACCTTCTCGATTGAGAACGATTCGCCCAGGGTCTCCAGGAAAATCGACGGGTCGAGTCCGAACAGGTCTTTCACCACTCGGTTGTAGTCGAGAATCATCATCTGGTCGTCGGGGAAGATCACCGACAGGAAGAAGTTGTAGGGCTCTTGGCCAGTGTGCTTCGGGTTGGCATCGCGACGGAGGGCGCGGATCCTGGTTCCGGCCGCCGAGCGGTGGTGGCCGTCGGCCACATAGAGCTCGGGAACCTGCTTGAAAACCGCCACTAGGGCGTCCCGGTCGGCAGGAGCGCCCACGACCCAGACGACGTGTTGGATACCGTCGGGCGCAGTGAAGTCGTACGTCGGCTCTGCTGCGGTGAGTCGCTCGACCAGCGCGTCGATCTCGGGTCTCGCCTTGTAGGTCAAAAAAACCGGACCAGTATTGGCGTTGAGCGCGTCCACGTGGCGGGTACGATCGTCCTCCTTGATCCGCCGCGTGTTCTCATGCTTTTTGATCAGGCCGGCCTCGTACTCGTCGACACTGGCGCCGGCAACGAGACCGGTTTGTTCGTGGTCCCCCATTCGCTGCCGGTACAGATAGAACGACGGGCTCGCCTCGTGAAATAGGACGCCGTCATCCTTGAGGCTCTGTAGATTCTCGGCACCCTTCGCATAGACCTCATCGGAGTAAAGATCCACTCCGGCGTCGAGGTCGATCTCCGGCTTGACAATGCGCAGAAAGGACAACGGGTTATCTGCCGCCATCTCCCGCGCCTCGGTGCTCGACAGCACGTCGTACGGAGGGCTCGCGACGTCGGCGCAGACATCCCGTCTCGGACGCCAGGCCTTGAATGGTTCCACTCGGGCCATGCTTCACTCCCAGTTGAATCTCCGACGAGTCCCGCCGAGCTGGTGAAATCTATCACATGCTCGCCCTGACGGCCACCCGGGTGATCCCTTACCAGCCATTTTTCAGTTGAGGACGATGCGGAGACGGATGGGAATTTCCCACCCCTTTTTGGGGTGAATCTCGAGGAAGAACGGCCGATTCGAGCTGAGATCACGCGGCCGTTCGAAGTAAAGCAGGTCGACCATCGCGTGTCTCTTTCGAAGGGTCACTCGATCCATTATCGTGTTTCCCGCCCTCACTTGTAGGTTGGGAAAGAAGTTGGCCGGTTCCAACCTTCGATTCCAACGCCACCCTTCCCACGGGATCCCGGCGTACGAAACCATGCGATAGTCCATCACGGTCTTGCCGTAGTTTTTCCGTTGCTCCTTGACCGTCGGCATCACATAAACGATCTCGTTCAGATCGGTGAGCCAGATACTGCTGCGGTCGAGGGTGACCGGCTTAACACCCTTGTTCTCTATCGCCACGACAATCGGCAAGTAGGCGTCGGTCGTCCGCTGTATGGTCAGGCTCGTGTTGGCCCATACCTTGCCGAAATCGTTCTCGGCGATGAACAAAAGCCGAGTCGGTGAGGGTTCCTGCGCGAGCACCGAGGCGACCGCCACTCCGACCGCACATAGTATCCCGACGAAGCATCGGATTGAGGTTACCTCCCCTCTCCCCTCAGGACAACTCGAATCGGGCGGATCTTCTTCCGTCAATCGGTTGGGTAGAGCGCTTCCCACCACTCCGGCTGGTCCTTCAGCCAGTGGTCGAACCAGGCGATGATGCTTCGAGACCACAGTTTTCTCTTGTCGTGCTCCATGATCAGGTGGCCCAATCCCGCAACCCGCAGGTACTCCACCGGTGATCCGAGAAGCTTGAGCGCGGCGTAGAACTGGTCGCTCTCTCCCGGAGGCACGTTGGGATCGTCATCACCGTGGGTCAGGAGCACCGGCGTGGTCACGTTGTCGGCGTTGAAGAGCGGACTCCGATCGACGAAAATGTCCTTCCTGTTCCACGGGAAGCTGTCGGCGTTCGCCACCGCTCCGTAGCTGTAGCCCCAGTAACCTTCGCCCCAGTAGGACGAGAGCGCGGAGATTCCGGCATGGGCGACCGCGGCGGCGAAAATGTCGGTTTCGGTCACCAGCTTCATGGTCATGAAACCGCCGTAGGAAGCGCCGATGCAGCCCACCCGT
>PVMK01117385.1_pt1 | contig 48163 bp, 43 predicted proteins | sample 1853481 | NCBI WGS metagenome assembly PVMK01 (sample SAMN08533507, study PRJNA380276) | Marine sediment metagenome, whole genome shotgun sequencing project.
GCGACTGACTACTGCGAGCGCGGCTGGTGCCCCATCCCCGTTCGCTACAAGTCGAAAGCTGGTGTTCCGGGCTGGAACAAGTTCGACACGACCCCCGAAGAACTGGAGCGCTGCTTTGGAGACGGACCCACCAACATCGGAATACTTCTTGGCGAACCGAGCGGCGATCTGGTGGATGTCGATCTCGACTGCCTGATGGCTCGATCACTCGCACCGTCGATTCTACCGGAAACTGGTTGCGTCTTCGGGCGTGAGAGTGCACGCGGCTCCCACCACATCTATATGTGCTCTCCCGCTCCCAAGACCGTGATGTTCCTCGATCCGAGCAACGGCAAACGCCCGCTGGTCGAGCTTCGATCCAATGGACATCAAACGGTGTTCCCTCCTTCGATCCACCCGAGCGGTGAACGAATTGAATTTGAGGGAGAGGGCGAACCCCTCCGCGTCGCTCCAGACGATCTGATGCATCTGGTGGGGAAACTCGCTGCCGCGGCTGCCATTGCGAACCATTGGAAATCGGGAAACCGGCACAAGATTTCGCTCGCACTCTCGGGGATGCTCATTCGAGGGGGATGGACGGAGGAGGATGTTCTTCACTTCATTACAGCCCTGGCACGGGCCGCTTCCGACGAAGAGTGGCAAGAGCGGTCTCGCAACGTGGCCACGACCGCTAAGCGGATCATGGAGGACTCGCCCTCCACAGGCGCACCAACCCTCGCGGGCCTAATACCCCCTGAAGTTGTCCGAACGGTTGGCGAGTGGCTTGGGTTCATCTGGAACCCAACCGCACACGAGGGGGGCGGAGCCCAGCCAGTCGCGGGCTACCAACCAAACCGGACGCTCCAGTTCACCTCCCTCCGCGACCTTCTCGACGAACCCGAAGAAGAAATCCCTTACCTCGTCGACGGCCGTCTCCCGGCCGGTGGCATCTCGGCGATCGTTGCGAAACCCAAGGTCGGTAAGACCACCCTCGCCCGCGCGCTCGCTCTCGCCGTCTCTCGCGGCGAACCGTGGCTCGGTTGGGAGACTTCCCCGGGGCCGGTCTTTTATTTGGCGTTCGAGGAGAAGCGAAGCCAGGTCAGGGCGCATTTCAAAGCCATGGGCGCCACCGGCGAAGAACCCCTACAGCTCATCATTGGTCCAAGCCCCACCGACGCTGTCGCGCAGCTCGAAAGCGCAGCCCAACGCGAGCGCCCGGTCCTCATCATCGTGGACACGCTCCAAGCCCTGGTTCGCGCAAAGGATCTCAACGACTACGCAGTGGTCAGCAAGGCGCTGGAGCCACTCGTTCGCATCGCCCGCAATGTTGGTGCTCATGTTTTATTCGTCCATCACGCTCGGAAGGGCCGCACGAAGCAGGACGGTGACTCGGTTCTCGGAAGCACAGCGATCATGGGCGTAGTCGACACGCTGATCGAGGTTCGTCGAGCCAATGGCTGTCGAACTCTCTGGACGACGCAGCGGTACGGTGAAGACGACCTGGAAGAGGCCATCTTTGAACTCGATCCAACCACCGGGATTCCGAGCCTTGGTGGGCCCCGAGCGGCATTCGAGGAGGGGCGGCTTGAGGATGCGATCCTTTCGGCACTCCGAGATGCCTCCGATTCGCTGACTGAGGATGAGGTTGGCCACCGGGGAAGCGGTCAGACCGGTCGAAAGCGATCTGCTCTTCGTCGCCTCGTCCGCCAGGGGAGCGTCGTTCGGATTGGTAAGGGAGTTCGGGGGGACGGCTATCGATACTCGGTCCCAGGAGTCGGGACGAGTGACCCTGGGCTCTCGAACTCTTGTTCCCTCGTTCCCCTAAGAATAGGGGGACAAGAAACAAGTAATTCCGGCCTCGATTCCCCAACTCTCGTTCCTTGTTCCCCCGTTCCCGAAGGTCCGCCAACCGGCGCGGATCTGGCGGAAGAGGCGGAGTCCGCCTCGGAGAGCGAGGACGGGAGAGATAGCCGGAAAGACCCTCACCGAAGTGACTGATCGTCCAAAAATCGGGTGGGAAAGGCTTTCAGGCTGGCGACGGAAGAGTGTCGACTACATGGGTATACACAATTTGGTGAATAAATACGAAAGCAACGGGCCCGTTCCGGACCAATGGTGGCCGGACTGATGGCCTCATCCCCCCAAATAGCTTCCATTTCGAGAGCCGATCGTGTTACGGCATGGATTGATATGGGAGAGTTGGGGGCGGTTCGCACACACAAAGACGGCCGGGTCTTTCTGGACTTCGGCCGAGGGCGGCGGGTATGGAGCCTGCCGCTGGGCGACCAGAAATCGCGCATTCCCTTTGACGAGCGACTCGCCAGGCGTGCACTGGAAAGGATTCGGGATCTGGTATCGCAGGGGCGCACGCTAGATGAAGCGATCGCGTCGTTGCTTCCTTCTCACGCACCTCAAAATCTCGTTCTCAAACGAATGGAAAAGTGGCTCGAAGTCAAGCGGATAGAGATGGAAGCGGGCGACCTGAGCCCTAACTACCTGACCACCCTAGAACACTATGCGAAGCCAAAAGGTGTCATGTCATGGTGGGACGCGATCAGCATTCATGAAATCGACTTCGCCGCGCTCGAAGACTGGAGTCTTTGGCTCTCAGGTCGCGGACTAAAGCCCAAGAGTCGTCGAAACATCATCGGCGTTTTTCGGTCATTCATCGGTTGGATGTTCAAGCGCGGGGACATCCGGGAGATGCCACGCGACATCCCCTGGCCCAGGGTTCCCGAGCACGCACCGACGGTGCTGTCGCTCAGAACCCAGCGAGCGGTACTCGAAGCGATCCCTGAAGCGAAGCGCGGAATCTTTCTCTGCATGGCGACACTAGGACTCCGGAATGGCGAGGCACGCGCGCTAAACGTACGCGACTACTCGGATGGAGAGTTGATGATCGCCAGCGCGGTGAAAGGGCCGAGGCGAGAAGCACCGATACGCGGCTCCAAAAACGGCAGATGGCGACGACTACCCGTCCCGCCTGAACTTGCCGACTGGATCGATCGCAACGTGCCAACCGCCACATCCCTTGAGAACCGGCCGCTATTCATCCACCCCGGCACCGGAAAGCGATGGGCACCCACGGCAATGCGGCGCGAGTGGCACGACGCCTGCGAACGAACCGGGGTACCGCATGTCAAACTCTACGAAGGCGCACGACACTCCGCTGCGACAGAGTGGAAACGTCAAGGGGCCGACGACCGCACCATCCAAGCGATCCTCGGGCACACCGACGGGCGATCCGTGGAGCGATATGCGCGGATGACGAATCAGGCGGTAATCGAGGTTCTTCGACCAAAAAGAGGTGCGGAGTAGGTGCGGGGTGCAAATGGTGTCTTGTAAGTACCTGAATTAATTAAAGTTTTTGGTCGGGGTGGTGGGATTCGAACCCACGACGCTGGCCCCCCAAAGACCAGGCTCTACCACTGAGCTACACCCCGAGCAGCCGCGGGCGACGTTACACCCGTGGCTGCTCGGCGGACAGCCCGGGGATCGCTTCGCGGAACTTTGCGCGCGAGGCCAGTGATCCAAACCAGCGAATCCCGATCGCGCGAGTAGCACTGGGCAGGCGGCGGGCCATCACGCGACCAGCACCGGATTGATAACTTTTTCGTCGAGCCAGCTGGTGAGCTCGCGCAGCGCTTCAGGGGTTGATCTCGTGACCCATCTCGTACTCGCGGTACCTGGCGGGCACGCCGAGCTTGGCGAGTGCTTCGCGCGACTCGTGGGCGAGGTCGATCGAGATCATTGGATCCTTGGTGCCGTGAATGACGAGGGTCTGGAGATTCGCGAGTTCGGGGTTGGCGGGGATCACCTCGGCCATTTCATCGGGCAACCAGGACGAGAGCGCGATCAGGCCCGCGTAGGCGGCCGGATGGTGGAGCGCGAGCGCGTAGGCCATCACGCCGCCCTGGCTGAATCCGAGGAGCGCGACCTTGCGGGGGTCGACGGGGTGCGTGGCGAGTGCGCTGTCGATGAAGCGCTGCAACGCCTCGACACCCTTGCGCACCTCGGCGGGGTCGGCCTCACCTCCGCCTGTTAGCGGAAACCAGCCGTAGCCGACCTGCCCGGGGCCGGCCTGAAACCCGAGCGGGCCCTGGGGGCAGAGCACGAGCGAGCGGCCGCCGTCGAAGATCGGTGCGAGGCCGATCAGGTCGTGGGCGCTCGCCCCCCAGCCGTGGAGCGCGATGATCGTCGGAAACGGACCGTCACCGGCCGGGATGTGTGCGGTATAGAGGAGTTCCATCCGCGCAGCATACGACATGGGGGTCGGCCAGCGCCCGTGCTATCCCACAGGGGCCATGACGAAGCCACCCCCCCCGATTTCGAGCGATGCCAACCTGCTGAACAAGGTCTGGGACGCCCACGCGGTGCGCGAGCTGCCGAGCGGCCAGACCCAGCTCTTCATCGGCCTCCACCTGATCCACGAGGTCACGAGCCCGCAGGCCTTCGCGATGCTCCGCGAAATGAAGCTGCCCGTGCGATTTCCCGAGCGCACGCTCGGGACGATCGACCACATCATCCCGACGCTCTCCCAACAGCGACCCCTCGCCGACGACCTCGCTGAAAAGATGATGGGCGCGATCGAAACGAACTGCGCGGAGCATGGCATCCGCCTGCTCGACCCGGCAAGCGGCAAACAGGGCATCGTTCATGTGATCGGACCCGAACTCGGACTCACGCAGCCCGGCATGACGATCGCCTGCGGCGACAGCCATACCTCCACGAACGGCGCGTTCGGCGCGATGGCGTTCGGGATCGGCACCAGCCAGGTGCGCGACGTGCTTGCCACCCAATGCCTCGCGCTCTCGAAACCGCAGGTGCGCCGGATCGACGTCACCGGCAAGCTTCGGCCGGGCGTCTACGCGAAGGACGTCATCCTCGCGATCATCCGCGAACTCGGCGTCAACGGTGGCGTCGGCTACGCGTACGAATACGGCGGCCCCGTGATCGACGCGATGTCGATCGAAGAGCGCCTCACGGTCTGCAACATGTCGATCGAGGGCGGCGCGCGCTGCGGTTACGCGAACCCCGACGAGACCACCTTCGAATATTTGCGCGGCCGCGAGCTCGCGCCGCAAGGCGCGTCGTTCGACCGCGCCGTCGGTTGGTGGAAATCCCTCGCGAGCCCGCCAGGCGCGGCCTACGACGATCGAGTCGAGCTCGACGGCAACGCGATCGCACCGTCGGTGAGCTGGGGGATCAACCCGGGCCAGAACATCGGCATCGACGAACGCCTGCCCTCCCCCGCCGACGCACCCGACGAAGAGCGCGTCTCACTCGAGGAGGCCTACGGCTACATGTCGCTCAAACCCGGCGAGCCAATCGAGGGCACGCCGATTCACGTCGCATTCATCGGCTCGTGCACCAACGGTCGGATTTCGGATCTGCGCGAAGCCGCACGGATCGCGCGCACGGGCCGCGTGGCGCCAGGCATCAAAGCTCTCGTGGTTCCGGGCTCGCAGGCTGTCGCACGCGAGGCCGAAGCTGAGGGCTTGCACGAAGTCTTCCGCGCGGCGGGTTTCGAGTGGCGGCTCGCGGGTTGCTCGATGTGCCTCGCGATGAACCCCGACAAACTGGTGGATCGCGAAATCTGCGCGTCGTCGAGCAACCGCAACTTCAAGGGGCGACAGGGTTCACCGACGGGCCGCACCTTGTTGATGTCGCCCGCGATGGTCGCGGCCGCCGCAATCGAGGGCCACGTGGTGGATGTGCGGGGGATGCTATGACGGCAATCGATCGCATCGAAGGGCGCGCGTGCGTGCTGCGCGGTAACGACATCGACACTGACCGGATCATTCCGGCGCGCTACCTGCGCGCGATCACGTTCGATGGTCTCGGCGAGCACGCGTTCGAAGACGACCGCATCCAGGCCAAGGGCGATCACCCGTTCGACGACGAGCGCTTTGCGGGCGCGAGCCTCCTGATCGTCGGCGCGAACTTCGGCTGCGGCTCGTCGCGCGAACACGCACCGCAGGCGCTGATGCGCTCGGGCTTTCGCGCGTTCATCGGCGAGTCTTTTGCGGAAATCTTCGCGGGGAATTGCACCGCGCTCGGCCTGCCCTACGCGATGCTCGATGCGGATGATCTCGCGGCACTGATGGATGCCGTGGTGCTCGATCCCGAACAGCAGGTGCTACTCGACCTCGAGGCGCGGACCGTCACCTCTCGGGCGGGAACCGTCGCAGCAAAAATTCCCGATGGCGCCCGCCACCAGCTGCTCGAGGGCAGCTGGAACGCGACCCGCGTTCTGCTCGACGCGGGTGACGCGATCGAAGCGACGAGCGCGCGAATCCCCTACCTGAGCGATTTCCCGGGCTGACCGCGCGTCAGCGATCTTCGAAAGACGGCGCGCGCTTCTCGAGGAACGCGTCCATTCCCTCGGCGCATTCCGCGCCCTCGGAGATCACACCGAACGCGAACTGCTCGAGCTCGTGGGCGGTGGGCGCGTCGGCGTCCTTGCCCTGCAGCATCACGCGCTTCGCAGTCACGACCGCGAGCGGCCCCTTGCCGGAGATCTTCTCCGCAGCGTCGAGCGAAGCTGCGAGCAACTCGTCGGGTGCGAACAGCCGGTTGGCGAGGCCGATGCGAAGCGCGGTTTCCGCGTCGATCGGCTCGCCCCCCAACACGAGTTCCTTCGCCCACGCGGAACCGACGCGGCGCACCAGACGCTCCGTGCCGCCAAAGCCCGGGATCAAGCCGAGATTGACCTCGGGTTGACCGAAGCGCGCCTTTTGGGACGCGTAGATCCAGTCGCACGCGCAGGCGAGCTCGCAGCCGCCGCCCAACGCGAAGCCATTCACGGCCGCAATCGTGGGTACCGCGAGTGATTCGATCGCATCCATCGCGGCGTGCCCGTGCTGACTGAAGGCCTCCGCTTGCTGGGCGTCGAGTCCGCGCATCTCGGCGATGTCCGCTCCCGCCACGAAAGCGCGCCCCTCCCCGGTGAGCACGACGGCGCGCACGGCGGTATCCGTGCGGAGGCGCTCACAACAATCCAGCAGTTCCTCGAGCGTGGCGCGGTCCAGCGCGTTGAGCGCCTCGGGGCGGTCCAGGGTCAGCAACTCGACCGGGCCACGGCGTTCGCTTCGTATTCGGTTCATGGCTGCACTCCTCTCATCGCGTCAGCGGATCGATGATCTCGGGGGCGCCTTCCCCGAGTGCCGACAAGAAAAAATGGACGCGTTGCCTCAGCGACTCTTCAGCGCGCTGCGCGCAGTAATGCCCTTCGCTCGCGCTGCCTTCTGCGAGTTCAGGATCATCACAACCCGGTGTCGGATCAACACCCTCGATGCCCCGCGGTACGTATTGATAGAACGCCGCAGTCGTCCGCGCATCTACATTCCCAGACACCGCACCTTCGAGCCTCTCGAACCCGAAGATTGCGCGCTCCGGCGCACCGAGTTGTGGGATCGGGCCGACCTCTCGAGCCCAGGCGCGCGTCGCGTGATTGGGGATCAGCGAATCGTTCAGGCCCTCTACGACGAGCACGCTCGCGCGTTGGGGAGGGTCGATCCCGAGTGGCTCCCGGTAGAGGAAGCGCGCAAAATTGTGCGGGTCCTGGTTGTCGAAGAGCTGTTGGACGAGCGCAAGTGCCACCCAGACGTCGATCGGTGTGAGCCGACTGAAGCCGAGAAAGGCCAACGGCGCCCGCAGGCGCTCCGAACCCTGGTGGATCAGGACCTCGCTGAAGCGCCGCCCAGGCGAAATCAGTGCGGCCGCGCGGATTTCGGGCGCAAAGGGAAGCAGCAGCGAGCCGAGGTGGGCGCCCTCACTGATGCCGAGATACGAGAGCGGACGGCGGGCGTCGATCCCGTGGATCCGCGCGGGCTCACCGCCGCCCGGCGCTTCGATCGCGAAGCTCGAGATTTCGGCGATCGCCTCGATCGCGCGCAAGAACGCGAACTGCTCGGCAACGGTCAGGATGAAATCGTCGGGAAATTTCGAAGTCGCCATCAGGCGCAACAGCACGTGGATCACCTGCCAGCGCGCCCTCTCATCCACCGATGGGCCTGGCGGGTTCAAGTCGCGGTTGATCACATCGGTGAAACCGATGACCGCAAAACCCGCCGCAGCCAACGAACCGCGCGCAATCTCGACCACCTCTTCGCGAGCACTGCCGGGGTTTCCGTGTTGGTACATCACGACGGGAACCGGGACCCTGATGAGCTGCGCGCGGCAGCGCGAGTGTGAACGGCAAGCTCCGGAGCCCAACCCGAACCGGCCTTGTGCTGATCGGATCTCTCGCGATCCGGCGATCGGAGTCGCGCCAATCAGGAGCTGTCCAGGTGCCGTGAACGACCGCGGCGACGGGATCGTCCGGTGTTGCGTGCGAGAATCGGGTCTCGACCTGGGTGATCCTGATCGCGGGGGGAGGCGCGGCCGCAGTCATTTCCCGAAGTGCGCTCAGGTCGTCCGCAACCCCGTCGAAACTCCGAACCGTGAAACGCGCGGCAAACGCGACGTCGGCGGGTTCGATCGCGATCGGGCCCGAAGCAACCACCGCCAGAACCTCGTCGAGGAGCTTTCGCGCGCGCTTCACCGCCCAGCTGTCGTCGGAATCACCCGACCCGTCCCGCACGACCTCGAAGAACGCCGAGGGATTGTACGGCGCTCTCGAGCGGGAGAGCGCCCGGCGGGTGACGATCACGCCGTAGCGGTGGCTGGGCTTCAGGGCCACCGACGGGAAGATCAGCAGCGCGTAATCCTTTCGCCCTTGATCGATCTCCGAGCGCGCATCCAGTCGAAACGGGATTCGCGATCCGTATTCGAGAGCTACCGGGCGTGACGTCGAACAAGCCGACGGAAGCCAGCGGATCGAGGCTTTGCTCGGGGGTTTGCGGTACCGAATCGGAATCGAGGGAGGAACCGAGAGCGGAATCGTGATGTGGGCAACCGGGCTGAATCCGTCGAATTCGCGAACACCACTCGCGAGCGCATTCATCAACCAGCGGGCGGAGCGTCCGAATCCCGGACATCTGGACCCGAAGCTTGTGCTCGGTCGGATCCGAAGGATTGGTGGCGAGCCAGTAGTCGTCCGGATAGGGCGCGACTTGTCGCTTGTCTTCCCGATCGTAGGGAATCTCGGCGGTCGGGATCGACACTCCCCGTCGTAAAACGGATCCGCTCGACGGCATCCGACTGCGTCCAGCCCACTTCACATGCAGACGCCTGCTCGAATTCGCCCACGGGATCGAGAGCGAGCCGGCTGGGCGTCACGCGATGGATCGCGCATGGCTTTCGGGGCACCGTCGCACGACAATTCGATGCGATCGAATGCGCGGTCGTCCACCGCTTCCGCAAAATCGAGAACGACCCAACCACTGATCGGAAACCCCATCTCGCCGTCGCTCGGAGAGCTCTCGAGCAAGCGGGGGGAGATTCGGGCTGCACGAGCGAACAGCCGACGTGAAGCAGCGCGACGAGCACCGCGAACTGCGCGCGCGCTCGACCGCCGTAGGAGGATCGAGCCCGCGTGTGTTGCGGTTCCGCTCGAAATGCCAGCTCGAAATCAGACATCGGCATTCGAGGCCTCGAGCGCCCTGTTCTTCGCCCAGCGGTAGTCGGCTTTTCCACTCGGTGCGCGCACGATCTCGTCGACGAAGATCACGCGCCTGGGAAGCTTGAAAGCCGCGATCCGATCACGACACGAATCGATCAGCTCCGCCGCCGCGATCCCCTGCCCTTCGCGCACGACGACCAGCGCCGTAACCTGCTGCCCCCAACGCTCGTGGGGTGTCGGAACGACGACCGCGTCGTAGACGCCTGGGTGGTGTTTGAGTGCGTGTTCGACCTCTTCGGCGAAAACCTTCTCGCCTCCCGTGTTGATCGTCGCCGAATCTCGGCCGAGCAACTGCATGCTGCCGTCGGCAGCGACGCGCGCCCGATCGCCCGGTACCGCGTAGCGCACGCCATCGATGACCGGGAAGGTCTCTGCAGTCTTGCGCGAATCCTTGTAGTAACCGAGCGGGATCCGACCTCGCCGGGCCGCCCAGCCAGGTTCGAGTTCGGACTCACCCGGGACTGCGATTCCCGAACGATCTGCATTCAACACCAGATTATCGGGTTTCAGCGCAAAGTCGCCGGTCGTGGCCGCGTCACCGGTCTCGGAGTATTGCGCGGCCTGGGTACCGGCCTCGGATGAACCCAGCGCGTCGAGCAGGCGCAGGCCGGGGATGCGATCCAGGAATTCGCGCTTGAGCGCAGCGCTCAAGATTGCGCCGCCCGAAGTGATCAAACGCAAGTGAGAAACGTCGTAGTCACCAGCGCGCAATTCGTCGACGAGCGGCCGGCCAAAGGCATCGCCGACGATACACATCGCCGTCGCGCGTTCGCGCTCAATCGTCGACCAGACGTCGGCGGGATCCAGGTGCCGCACATTCGACGGGACGATCACGGTTCCGCCCACATACCACATGTTGAATGCGACCCAATGGGCAGCGCCGTGCATGAACGGCGGCGTGGTCAAGGCGCGCGGACCTTCACCGAGCGCGTGCTCGACTACGGCTTCGAGTGAATCGGCATCACTCGAATACAACGCCGAATGGAAGATGTCTTCCTGACGCCAGAGCACGGCCTTGGGCATCCCGGTCGTCCCACCGGTGTAGAGGATGTAGAGATCGTCGGGTGACAAATCTGAAGCGGGGCCTGAAGGCGTGGCTGCGGCAAGCGCGTCCTCGTAATCCAGCGCCCCCGGCAGCAGCGGCTCGTTGGAGTCGTCGGACACCTGGATCAACAGCGCGAGCTTCGGAAGCCGGTCGCGGATCCGATCGAGAACCGGCGCGAAGCTCGCGTGGAAGATCAGCGCGCGCGCATCGGCGTCCTCGAGCAGCCCAACCAGTTCGTCGTCCACGTAGCGGTAATTGACGTTGAACGGAACCGCGCGCGCCTTGTAGGCCCCGAGCATCCCCTCGAGATACTCGTTGCCGTTGCGGAGGTAGAGACCCACGTGGTCCTGCCCGGACTCCCAGTTTTCGAGTTCCGATCGCTCCGTGTGGCAACCGAGTCCGTGACCGCGCAAGAGTTCCGCGAGCCGCCGGGTGCGATCCGTGAGTTCCCGCCACGAGAATCGCCGGTCTCGAAAAACGATCGCTTCGCGCTCGGGAATTCTCTCGGCGATGGCCTCGTGAATCAGCGCGAGATTGAACATCGGTCCCGTTCCGCATTCTCAAGAATCGCGAGGGTCACGCGAGGCGCTCCAGCGCAACCAGCGCGTCGAGCGTTTGGGCGACCCTCGCACGGTTGTTTGAATCGCCGGGCGAAGCGTAGCCGCCGTCGTCCATCTGCTCATCGAGAATGTGAGCGACGAGTTCGGGCGCCGCGAGACGAGAGCCCGGGAGTGCGTGGGCCTTGCAGAGTGCGAATACGCGCGCCGTCCGAACCGCGTCGTACACACCCGTGAGAAAGCCTCGCTCGAGTTCCCGACCGCACCACTGCAAGATCGCATCGGCCTGCTCGTGGCGGACGAGTGCGAAACAGTGGAAATACGCCGCGGTGGCTCCCCACGCGGAACCCTTAACGCGGTCCGGATCCCAGCGGGCGGCGAGATAATCGGCGGCCGACGCGAGAATCGACTGTCGGACGAAGGGAGTCTTGGCCAGATACCCGGCGATCATTCCGGTCGCAAAGATCTGCTCGTCCTCTGGAGCGTCTTCCCGGTCGGACCACGAACCGTCGCCCCGCTGGGCAGCGGCGAGAAGATCGCAGGCGCGCTCCACGGGGGTCGCACTCGAGCAGCCGAGATCGTCGAAGATCCCCAGCGTCCGTAGCAGGCGACTCACCGAAGGTTCGGGACCGAGATCTCGCAGCTGTTCGACGACTGCCGAAGCGGGCTGCGCGCCGATTGAGACCCGCGCGCGACCGATCGCGACTTCGTCACCTGCAGACTCGACGAAAGCAGCTGCGCGCTGCATCGCCGCGGACGCGTCCGTGCGGGGCCTCACGGTTCTTGCGGCGGTCACGCCTGCATCAACAGGCCGGTCAGGTAGTTCCCCTCTGGGTGGTCGATCGACACCGGATGGTCGACGGGAGGCCCGAGTACGCGCAACACCTGCACCCCGCGGCCCGAATCCAGCGCGGCCCCGAACACAATCTTACGAAAGAGATCGGCATCGATGTTATGCGAGCACGCGAATGCGAGAAGATAGGCGCCCGGTGCAGATCGGCCGAGTGCGTGCAAAAGTGCGTCCTTATAAGACCGCGACGCGCGCGGAACGTCTCGGCGGTTTCTCGCGAGCGGCGGCGGATCCACGACGACCAGATCGTACGACTCCTGGTCTTCGCGCAAGAAATCGTGAACGTCTCGCTTTGCAAAGCGCGCAGTCAGGCCGGGCGCGTTCGCGGTGAGGTTTTCCTCCGCGAGCGCCAGCGCCGGAGCCGAACTCTCTACCAGCGTCACAGCGCTCGCTCCACCGAGTGCGGCCGCGACCGAGAAACCGCCCGAATACGCGAAGAGGTCGAGAACGCGCCGTCCCGCTGCGAGCGAGGCCACGAGATCGCGCGAGTCGCGCTGGTCGAGGTAGAAACCGGTCTTCTGCCCCGCAACCACATCGATTCGATATCGCCGGTCGCGCTCGCGGATTTCGAACGGGCCATCGGGCGCCGTGCCCCAGAGCGCCCCCTGCTCGGTCGCCATACCCTCGCGTCGGGCCGCGGCGGCGTCGGCGCGCTCGAAGCCCACACCCGCTCCGGTGATCTCGCGAAGCACAGCGGCGATCCGTTCTCGACGCCGCTGCATCCCGACCGCCGTCATCTTCACAACCACGACGTCCGCATAGCGATCGACCACCAGGCCCGGCAGCCCATCCCCTTCCGCGTTCACGAGACGCACAGCCTGCGTATCGTCCAGAAGCGGGTTCGCGGCTCGGCGTTCGACCGCGAGGCGGATCCGCTCGGCGATCAGATCGTCGTCCGGCGCCTCCTTCCCAATCGTGAGCATCCGAACCCGCAGCGCGGATCCGGGAGAGAGAAAGCCGTAGCCCAGGATCTCGCCCTCCGCCGACCGTACCCGCACCCAATCCCCGGGCGTCTCGGCGCCCTCGACTCGAGCAATGGCCCCGGAGAGAATCCAGGGGTGGCGGCGACGAATCGAGCGATCCCGTGTAGGTTTGAGGACGATTTCGATCATGAGGGGCACTCTACGGGCCCCATGGACGTTCGCCAAATCGCGGCCCCCCGATCGGCCGAAAACGAGTTTTCCCGCGAGAAGGATTTAGAGCCCAAATGAATAGAAGCATCAGGTTCGATCGTCATAGAGGCCGATACGGACGGGCAACCCAATAACCGGCGGCGGGTTCAAAACACCAACCAGCAGCGGGCCGACCGCAACAGACTGGGCGGCCACAACTGAGGGGGAAGGGATATGAGAGAGAGCTTGGGGGCGTTCCATCCGGTAGCGCTTTTGTGTTGTGTTTTTGCGCTCGCAATTGCGGCGCCCGCGATTGGAGAGGATTCCGATGACGCGAAGGAGCGCGGCACGCTGCGCGCGCGGGGGTTCGAGGAGTTCGACACGGACGGAGACGGGCGGCTTTCCAAGGACGAACAGACTGCCGCACGCGAGAAGCGCCGCAAGGAGTTCGATGTGGACGGAGACGGGAAGCTCTCCAAAACGGAAAGAACTGCGGCACGCAAGCAGCAAAGCCAACGCCAGCTCGAGCACTTCGACGCAGATGGGGACGGAAAGCTCTCCGATGAGGAAAGAGATGCGGCCCGCGGAATGCGTCGAGGACCCCCGCATGGAGGAGCTCGACACAGATGGTGACGGCAAGCTCTCCCCCGAAGAGCGACAAGCCGCCCGCGAGAAGCGCCAGGGTCGAAAGGACGGCAATCTGAAGCGCTTCGACGCCGATGGTGACGGAGTATTGAGCGACGAAGAAAAAGAACAGGCCAAGGCTGCGCGCGAAAAGCATCGGAAGCGGAAAGGGCGTGGCCCCGGCGACCGCCCCGCGGTCGATCAGCCCGGCAACGCACCCCAGTAGCCCCGAGCACCGACACGCGTGTAGGCTCCTCTCAGCGAGCCGGTCCAGCCGCCAGTAGACGGCGGCTGGACCGTGAATCGCTAGGTTTCTCGACTCGCTCGAGCACCTGACCCATCACCCGGGGGAGCCCTTTGCCCGACCACACGCCGCAGAAATCCACCAACCGGCTCTCCGAAGAAGCCAGCACCTACCTGCGTCAACACATGCACAACCCAGTCGACTGGTATCCGTGGGGGCGCGAGGCGCTCGATCGCGCCGCGGCGGACGACAAACCGCTGCTCGTCTCGATCGGCTACAGCGCGTGCCACTGGTGCCACGTGATGGAGCGCGAATCCTTCGAAGACCCCGCCACCGCTGCGCAGATGAACGAGTTCTTCGTCTGCATCAAGGTCGACCGGGAGGAGCGCCCGGATCTCGATCAGATCTATATGGATGCGGTGATGCGCATGCAGGGACAAGGCGGGTGGCCGCTCACCGCCTTCTGCAAACCCACGGGCGAGCCGTTCTTCGGGGGCACCTACTTTCCACCGGTACCGCGCCACGGCATGCCCGCCTTCCGGCAGGTGCTCGCGAGAGTAGCTGACGCCTACGCGAACCGACGCGCTGAAGTGGAAACCGCGGTCGACCAGATCGTGCGGGCCCTCTACGTGCCGGTCTCGGATGGCGGAGCCAAAGCGTCCGGAGCAAAATCCGTCGTCCAGGCGGCACGCGCGCTGCTTCGAGGCGCGGATCGGGAACACGGGGGCTTCGGAGCCGCTCCAAAATTCCCGACTCCGACCTACCTCGACCTTCTGCTCGCCGCCGCCGACTCGCTACCGCCCGATGAAGCGAAGGACGCCATTTCACACGTCGCCTTCAGTTGCCGAGAAATGGCCCGGGGCGGCGTCTACGACCACGTCGGAGGTGGGTTCCACCGCTACGCGATCGACGCGCACTGGGGCGTCCCGCACTTCGAAAAGATGCTCTACGACCAGGGGCAACTGCTGCGGGTCTACGCGGAAACCTGGCGCCGCACCGGGCAGAGCGACGACGCGCTGATCTGGCCGATCCGCGAAACCGTCGACTTTCTTCGGCGCGAGATGGGCGCCCCCGACGGCGGCTTCTACGCGAGCCTCGACGCCGACAGTGAGGGCGAAGAGGGAAAGTTCTACGCCTGGAAGCCCGACGAAATTGTCCGCGCACTCGGCGAAGATCGAGCGGCGGCATTCAATGCGGCCTACGGCGTGACCGCGGCCGGAAATTTCGATGGCGCGACAACGGTCTTGCGCGAGACGAGCGGCGATCCCCGCGGCCGTTTCGCGGAGGATCGCGAAGCACTGCGACAGGTGCGAAGCGCGCGGATTGCACCCGGGACCGATCGAAAACGCCTGGCGGCCTGGAACAGCATGCTGATCTCCGGCCTCGCGCGCGCGGGCAGTCTCCTGCAAGACGACGGGATGCTCGAAGACGCGGTCGCGACAGCGGATTTCGTGCTCGAAAAATTGATCGACGACGATGGGCGGCTGCTGCGGACCTACGATCTCGGCCGCGCGCGAGTTCCCGCCTTTCTCGACGACCTCGCGGGGATGCTCGAGGCGTGCCTCGATCTCCAGCGGGCCGGCGCGGACGAGCGGTTCTTCGCCGCGGCGTTGCGCTGTGCGGACGACATTGCGACCCGATTCTTCGACGCAAACGCATCCGATCTCTTTCTCACCTCGAGCGACGGCGAGCCGCTGGTGGTTCGACCGCGTTCGGATCACGACGGAGCGACGCCCCACTCCGCGGGCCTGGCCACAATGGGATTGCTCCGCGCGGGCGCGATCGCGGGCCGGAGCGACCTGCGCGAAATTGCAGACCGCGTGCTCCGCACCCATGCGGCGCGGCTGGAACACTCACCCGAAGCCCTGCCCACCCTGGCCCGCGCCGCACTCGCCGCGGAGCGCGGCATCTCGGTGGCGGTCATCGTCGGGGATCCGAAAGACGAGGCGACTCGAGTGCTGGCTGCGCGGGCACGCGCCGTACTTCGCCCGGAGGATGCCGTGATCAGCGTCGAACCCGGTACATTGCCCGTCGGTGTCGACCCCGCCTGGATCTCGGGTCGAGATCGGGTCGACGGTCGCCCGACCGCTTATGTTTGTCACGGAACAGAGTGCTCGCTGCCCGCACATTCACCCGACGAGTTGAAGGCCCTCTGCTAGCAGGTTGCTGAAATACTCCGGACCGAGCCCGGTGCGGAGATTCGGGCCGAGGCGAGCTGGCCGAAGGCCAGCGATGCTAGCGACTGCGTCGCCGTCGAGGCGCGAAAACGCAGCCATAGCTGCGCGACGGCGAGATTTCGCAACGAAGAACTCGGCCCGAAGATCCGTGCTGGCCGACGGGAGGAGTTTTTCAGCATCCTGCTAGGGTCACTGCCCCAATTGACTCGGCGGAATCGATCCATGCCCGGCCTTCGCGATTAGGGAGTTCGGATCCCATGCGCCACTACCGCTACGCGATCCGCATCTGCCCCGAGCCCGAGCACTGGGGCGGGCTCTCGGGTTGCAACTACAGCGAAGGCGTATCGTGGGGCAAATTCGTGCCAGAATCCGAGGGAGGCCGCTTCGCGGAGGCCTTCGCGGATGCGACGATCGCGTGGCCGATGATCGTCCGAGCCGTCATCGAACGACTCGACGCGAAGCCCTGAGCGCCCACCCCCGCGGGTGACAGAAAAGGGTTACGACGCCCGGGGCGTCATCCGATAACCACCCGAAGGGGGTTTTTATCGGATGCATCGTTTTGCGCTCTCAATCATCAGCTTGGGTTTCCTGTTCGCCTGTGCGGCGCCGACGACTTCGTCCCGCACCCGGCGATATCGCAGCCGCCTATCAATCGGCCGGGCGCCTCCAGGAAGCCTCGCGTGAAATCGAACTCGCAATTCGAGTGCGCCCCCGGGACATCTCGCTGCGGCGCCAGGCTGCGCGAATCTACATGGAAGCGAACGACTCTGATCGTGCGATCGAGCACCTCGAATCCGCGATCCAGCTCGCACCGCGCGACGGTGCGCTCTGGCTCGACCTCGCAGAAATCGAGCGGGATCGCCAAAACATCGCGGACGCCTACGTCGCCTTTCGCCGCGCTTCGACGCTCGCGCCAACCGATATACGAGCGGTCTCCGGACTCGCTCTGTCTGCTGAAAACCTGGGGTTCGTGGCAGAGGCGAGTGCCGCCTACGCGAAATGGGCCGAACTCAAGCAGAACCTCGAACCCAAAGCGACCGAGTAGCCGGCTACCCCCACCGAATCCACACCCAATTGAGTAAGCCGCCCCGGCCCGGGTGCGGTGTCAGACCTGCGACGGATCGCGGCAGAGATCGCTCGCGAGATTCTTGTGGTGGGCCTCGAGTGTACCGCCGCCAATCTCCAGCAACTTCGAATCTCGCCACAGCCGCTCGACCACGTACTCGCCCATATAGCCGTAGCCGCCGAGCACCTGGATCGCAGCGTCCGCGGTCCGCTTGGCGGCCTGAGACGCGAACAATTTCGCGGCGTCTGCACCGACGCGTTGACCCGTCGCCTCGAGATCGATGTGGCGGGCGGTTTCGTAAACGAGCACCCGCGCGGCGCGATACTCGGAGAAGCTCTCTGCGATGTAGCGTTGGATCTGACCGTGCTGTCGAATCGGAACACCGAACGTCTTGCGTTCGTTCGCATGGGCAATCATCACATCGAGACAGCGCTTCGCAATCCCAACCGACATGGCGGCGAGAGTGAGCCGTTCAATTTCCAGGTTGCGCATCATGGCGAGCTTTCCGGCGCCTTCGTCACCGAGGCGATTCGCGACCGGAACCCGCACGGAGTCGAAGACCAACTCGGACGTGTAAGAAGCGCGCATCCCGAGCTTGTCCTTGCACTTCTGACCGAGGCGAAAACCGTCCATCCCGCGTTCGACGACGAAAGAGGAAATACTGCCCTCGCCGGTGGCCGCGTAGACCACGAAGGCATCACCGAGCGTTTCTTCATCGATCCCGCCATTGGTGATGAACATCTTGGTCCCGTCGATCACGTAGACGTCCCCGTCTCGGCGCGCGCGGGTTCGCATCGCGAGCACATCGGTGCCGACCTCGGGCTCCGTCATGCACAGGCCACCGATCCACTCACCCGAAACCGCGAGCGGCAGGATGCGGCGCTTCAGCGCATCATCTCCGTTGATCTGGATGTTCTGGGCGAAGAGAACCGAGTGGGTGAGCACCGACAGCGCGAAGCCCGGGTCCGAACCCGAAAACGCTTCGTAGACCTGGACGGCCGCGGTGGCCCCGAGATCGGAACCTCCGTACTCCTCGCCGATCGTGATACCGAGAAACCCCAACTCGCCCGCGCGCTGGAACAGCGCGTGGTTGAAGGTCTCGGTGCGGTCGTGTGCGGCCGCCTGCGGTTCTACTTCACGGCTGACGAACTCGCGCAGCGTATCGCTGAGCAGTTCATGCACTGATGTCGGCGCGAAGAGGTCGAACCGACGCGAATCACTCCCATCCATCGAGCGCCCAGTCTAGCGGGTGGGCGGTGTCCGCGCAGTAACGTCGTTTCGCTGCGCGGTTAAAATTTCCGAACCACTGTGGGCGTGCAAACCATGCAGGCTACACTGCGCGTGTGCCTGGGAACCCGCAGATTGCGGCTTGGTTGATCTCGAAGCGCGTTCAGATCGAAGCCGTGATGACTTCTCATCTGGGGCCTGCAGCGCCGGGCCCGGCGGCGGCCGAGACCGAGGTACTGCGTCGCTTCCGCTCGTTCGCCGCCGCTTCGTTGAAGCGCGGCACGGCGCGGCAACCCGCATTGGAAGGCATCCGAGCCCACGAGCGGCGGGTCGACGCCCTGCTCACTGCGTGGTCGAACGCCGCCGAGGAAGTCGCGGGCGATCAGGCCGAGATGATTCGAGCCGCGCTCAAGCCGCTGATCGCGCACTTTCGCAGCGCACTTCGAAATACCCAGGGCAATCGCCGGTCGAGCGGCGCGCCGCGCAGCAACCGCAGGGCGGTGATCGCAGCGATCGACCGGATCGCCGATGCCTTCCTGGCACTCGACACCGACAGCGGCGCGATCGTGGACGCCAACCCCGCTGCGGGCGCACTGCTAGGCGTCCCCCGAGACGCGCTACTCGGTGTTCCAGCGATGGGATTTGTTCCCAGTGCAAATCACGAAAGCTGGTGGACCGAGCTGGACAGCATGACCGAGGGCGCCGAGTCGCGACGCTTCGACAGTTTCCTGGAGGACCACTCCGGCCTCTCGATCCCCGTCGACTGCATGATGACCCGCTTCGCAACGCGCGGGCGGACGCTGGCCCTGGTACTGATCCGCTCTCGCACAGAGCCCACGAATCAGCTCACCGGCCCCGCTTAACGGGTGAGATCATCTGTGTTTTCACCGAAGATCGGTGCGGTCGATCCAAGAAGGTGCGTTCGGATCCGGCTCGCGCTACCGCAGTCCCCACCGGGGTTACCTGCGGTAGCATGGGCCCGATGGCAGCCCTGCAGCGACCAGTTCCCGAGTAGGAGCCGAACCAAATGAGCGCCCAACTGACGGCCGGCGTCCAGCGACTCGCCCACGAGATGGGTGCCGAACTCGTCGGAGTGGCCAGCGCTGATGCGTTCGAGGGCGCGCCCACCGGGCACCATCCCCGCAACCTGCTGCGCCGCGCGCGCAGCGTCGTGGTCATGGGAGCCCGCCTGCTGGACGGCGCCTTCGAACTGGCCCCGAGCCGGGAGTATTCGATCACCTATCAGGTCGCGAATCTGGAGCTGGACCGGATCGCCTTCCACGTCGCGAAATATCTGCAGGGCGAGGGCCACCGCGCACTCCAGGTGCCTGCGTCGCCACCCTACGATCTCGAGCGCAACATGGGAGACCTCTCCCACCGGCACGCCGCTCAGCTGGCCGGCATCGGCGTGTTCGGCAAGAACAGCCTGCTGCTCTCGCCGGAGTTTGGCCCCAGGATTCGTCTGACGTCGGTGATCACCGACGCCGCCTTGGAGCCCAGTACGCCCCTGGATGTGGATCTGTGTGGGGACTGCGACATCTGTCTGCACGCCTGTCCGGTGGACGCGTTCAAGGGCGCGGGAATCGTCGACAAGTCGGCCTGCGACGCCAATCACGTCAGCACCGGAGAGCGGTTGCAGCTCGATGGTTGGGAGCAGATGTGCGGCGTGTGTATCCGTGTCTGCCCGGTCGGTTCGCCGGACGCTGAGCGCCAGCGCAAAAGTGACGACTAACAGCCGATCGCAAGAGCCGGCTGCTGCCTGATATTCTTGATTGCTTGGCGCAGGAGCCTATGGCCGCGCTATCGAATGCGCGCAGTCACTTGCTGGTTCTCACCGGTGGCGGCGTTCGGATGACGTTACAGGTGTAGAAGGGTACTTCGGCGATTTCACCCTCCAGACAAACTTCCTTGGCATCGGGTTCGACGCCGGTGTCGGTCGCCCTGAACCGGACGATCAGGTCTTCGAAGCCGTCTCGATTGACATCTTGTTGCTTTACGATCTTCCAGATTGCCGCGCTGCCGGGGCCGAGTCTCAGGCTATCGAGGTCGACCTGGGCCATATCGATGATTTTGGATCCGATCAGAATCACCTCGATGAGCATGAGGCTGTACGGCACGACGACGTTCGAATCCTTCGTGCGCCGGATCTGAACGTCGAGATCGAGTTCGTGATCCATCACAACGACGTCGTCGACCAGCGCTCGCGTAGATCCCACGACATTCACCCGCAGGCTCCGGATGCACTGCCCTCTACAGCGGGGCTGCAAACTCAATCGGGTACCTCTGGTAGGAGCGGCGATTTCGAAGGGCTGGCCTTCAGTCCCAGCGGCGAGCTCTTCGCCGTCGAGGACAGCTACGACCGGCTCTACTCGATCGACGTCGCGACCGGAGCGGCGACATTGGTCGGCAGGCTAGGCGTCAGCGTTTCCGCAATGGGCCTGGCCTCCGACGACACCGGCTGGCCGTGGATGGTCGCCCGGAATACGTGGTCTCTCTATCGGGTGCATCCGTTCAGCGGCCTCGCCACCGCCGTCGGCTCGTTGGGCGTGAGCGGCCTGGATTCGCTGGCCTGGGATGGCCTGACCTCTACGCCCTGCGGCCCTCAGCCGGCACCGTGTACCGCATCGATCGAGCGACTGGCGCCGCACGCATCGTAGGTCCGCTGCTCAACGTAAACCTGAATGCACAGAGCGGGTTGACGGCGGACGCCGACGGTAATCTCTGGGGTCTCGATGAGTACGGCGCGATCTTCCAGGTGGACAAGAGCACCGGCGAAGCCACGGTCGCCTCGTTTACCTCGCCCGCCGGGCTCGAATCCCTGGCGCTGAACGTCGTGCTCGACTTCGACGGTGACGGCATGCCGGACTCCTGGGAGAATCTCTACGGGCTCGACCCCACCGATCCCAGCGACGCCGCGTCGGACGAAGATGGCGACGGCCTGCTCAACCTCGATGAGCACATCGCCTTCACCGACCCGACGAATGCGGACACCGATGACGACGGTGTGAGCGACTTCGACGAAGTTTTCAACCCCGTGGTCGATCCGCTGAATGCCGACACCGATGCAGATCGCCTGAGTAACGTCGACGAGGTCGACGTCCACGCCACCGACCCGCTGGATCCGGATACCGATGCCGATGGTATGCGAGATGGATGGGAGGTGGAAGTCGGCCTGGATCCGCTCGCGGATGACGCGGCCCTCGACCAAGATGCGGACGGACTTGCGAACCTCGAGGAATTCCTACTCGGGACAGATCCCTTCGATCCCGACAGTGATGGGGACGGGTTCAGGGATCGCGAAGAGATCGACGTCTACCGCACGGATCCCACGAACGACGACATCGAGGGCGACGGGGTCCCCGGCCTCTGGCAGGCCCCCTTCGACGCCTGCGGCAAACGGGCGCGTTGTTGATTCGTCAACACGGCGACGCGCCCGGGCAAAGAAGCGGCCCACCCGCCTAACACGACGGGGGGCCCTATAGATTCTTGCTCGAGCTTTACAATCGGCTTTCAGGCTTCAGCGCAGGTTCTTCTGGATCGCGCGCAAGATGTCGAACCGGGTGATCGCACCAACGAGCTTGCCATCTTCGACGACGGGGAAGCGACGCACCACCGTGTTCATGAACAGACCCGCGCAAAAATACACGTTCATGCTCGGCGGGATCGTCTGCACTTCGTGCGTCATGAAGTCCGCTACGACGCCCTGGGGCATATCCGCGTCCGAGCCGGCGGCGAGCAGGTCAGACAGTCCTTTCTCGGTCAGGATGCCCGACCACCCTGTAATCTCCATCCACTACGGGTGCCCCGGTGACGTGGTTTTCCAGTAGGAAGTCCACGGCGTCGAGGATCTCGGTTTTCGGATTCAGCGTCTGAACGACGGTGTCCATGTACTCGCTGACTTTCGGGAGATTCAGCACGAATAGCCTCCTGTGTTGGGCACCCTTCATCATACAGGATGCTCGCTCGAGCGGGTCCTCTCAGTTGCTGAACAGCGCGATGTCCTGGGCGCTCCGATCGACCCTCGAGGCGCGAGCGTCAGAGCCCCAGAAACAGGATCGCCAGGCCACAGAGCGCCACGGTGGCTCCCGCCAGGGCCTCGGACCAGCGCTCGAGGCGCCCGAGCCGCAGGCGCCGGTAGCCCGCGAGACCCAGGGCGACGATCCCGAGCATGGTGGCCAGGGTGCAGACGGTGAACGCGATCGCCGTCGTGACCGCCAGGGTCCAGTTCCCCTTGCTGGCGGGCACCATGAAGAAAGCGATCAAGGGTTCACAGGGGCCCAGCACGAAGATGGCGAAGAGCACCCAGAAGGTTGTGCGTGAGCCACTCCCGTCGGCGTGTGCATGCTCTTGGTCGCCGTGCCCGTGGACGTGTACATGGCCCGCGTGATCGTGCAGTGCGAGTCCCGAGCGGCGGCGCCAGGCCAGGCGGATACCCCAGACCATGTACGCAAAGCCGAAGGCGAACAGCGCCCAGGCCGCCCAGGCGCCCCGGCCTTCATCGGCGGACTCGAGCGCTCCGATGCCGTACCCCAGCGCGATGCCCAGCCCGCCTAGCAGGAGTGAGCCGGCCACGTGGCCCAGCCCGCACAGGAACGTGATCACCAGGGTGCGGCTCATCGACCAGCCCCGGGCCCGCGCCAGCATGATGAAGGGGAGAGTGTGGTCAGGACCCAACAGCGTATGAAAGAAGGCCACGCTCACAGCGCCGATGATCACACTGAGGGAAACACCGTCCATGGCGCAGATCCTCGGCAGACCAAAGCCCGCTGTCAATGCCAAGTCTCCTTGCCGACTCGGAATTCAAGCGGCGTCGCACCGCGAATCGACAAGTGACCCACTGCGCCACGTTGCCCCACGGGGCAATGCAATCCGTGGCGGCATGTCGCAGGACCGAGCCTGTTGAGCACTGACTACGCCGAGCAAGTGCGGCACGACAATTGCTTATTCATAGAGGGAGTGACCGATGACCTCAAATTGATCGCTCGAGATGACGAGAAGGATCTTGGTCAGATCGTTCACCCGTTTCTCGTTCGCGTGCATAACGGCGGTTCCGGTTTGAGCTTCCTTGACCACATATGGCAGCTGCGAAGATGGCAGCGGAATCAAGGCGCGGCACAACGTGCCCCGAAGCTCCGCCGGAATCACGGATTGGATCGACACGTGAGCACCGATCGATTGCAGGAATTTGGCCAGCCCCCACCCCAATTTTTGCTCGTAGACAGCAGCTGGAGACACGCCCATTGCGCGCAGACCCCCGTAGCGGGTCTTCGCGCGGCAGAAACCCGAGAGCTGCGATGAGACGCTCTCGGTGTGGAGGGATTCGATGATGGAAAATGAGATGGCGTCGGTCACATTCGATGTACCGGCCATGTACGCCGACCACCATGTGATCGAGGTTCGGCGGATCCTGCTCGCGGTCCCCGGCGTGGAAGAGATCAATGCATCGAGCGCCTTTCAGGTCGTACAGATCGAATACGACTCGGACAAGACGTCGGAAGACATCCTCAAACAGATCCTCGACGAAAACAGCTACCTCGGCGACCTCCAGGTACCCAGGGAGTCGGGAAACCCCGCCGCCGGCCCCGACGGAGACACGTACTTCCGCCACACCGCCGCTTACAAAAGCACCGGCACGGCGGTCTCCTTTGGGCAAGAAATCGCCGCGTCGGGAAAGCCGCTCAGGCCGTGCCCGGGAATGGGCGCCCCCCGAACGATGGATGACGGAGAACCGGACCATGGCTGACGAAAAAAGCGCGATCAAGGGAAAGAAGAGGCGAACTCCTGAAGAGGCGTCCATTGACCCGGCTGCCCAGCAAATGCTGGCCCTGGCCGATGAGATGGGCATATCCACCGCCTTCAGCCGGGCAGACACAACGTCCCCTTGCACGATCGGCTCGGCGGGTTTGTGCTGTGACCTGTGCGGCATGGGTCCCTGCCGGATCACCAAGGACGGCATGACCGGGGTTTGTGGCGCCACGGTAGACACCATCCAGACCCGCAACTTCATTCGAGCCGTCGCCGCCGGGTCAGCCGCGCATTCGGACCACGGACGCGACATGGCCTTCACCCTCAAGGCCGTCGCGAACGGCGAAACCGAAGGCTATGAGATCCGCGATGTCGCCAAACTGCACAATGTCGCCGCCCTGTACGACATCCCGATCGAGGACCGCTCTCCGGAGGAGATCGCCAACGATCTCGCCGACCTCTACATCGCCCAGTTCGGCCAGCAACGCGGTGCCATCGTCCCGATCAAACGGGCTCCCGAGAAGCGCAAGAAGCTGTGGAAGGAACAAGGCGTGATCCCTCGCGGTATCGACCGCGAGGTGGTCGAAGCGCTGCACCGCACCCACATGGGAGACGACCAGGATCCGATCCACATCCTCCAACACGCCGTGCGCACCTCTCTCGCCGATGGGTGGGGTGGCAGCATGATCGGCACCGACGTCTCGGACATCCTGTTTGGGACACCGGCCCCGCTGCTCGGGGAAGCCAATCTCGGAGTGCTGAAGGACGACATGGTCAATGTGGTCGTCCACGGTCACGAACCCACCTTGAGCCAGATGGTGGTTGCTGCTTCGCAAGACCCGGAGATCATTGAATACGCCAAAGCCGCCGGTGCCAAAGGCATCAACCTTTCCGGTATCTGCTGCACGGCGAACGAGATCCTCATGCGGCAGGGGATTCCAGCTGCAGGAAATTTTCTCCAGCAAGAACTGGCGATTCTGACCGGTGCCGTGGAGGCGATGGTGGTGGACGTTCAGTGCATCATGCAGGCGTTGGTCACGCTGTCGGAGAACTTCCACACCAAGATCATCACGACCTCGCCGAAGGTCAAGCTCAAAGGCGCGACGCACATCGAGTTCGACGAGAAACACGCCTTGACCATCGCCAAGAACATCCTCAAAGAGGCCATCGACAATTACGCCAATCGCGGTGAAGTCAACATTCCCGACTACAAGAACTCGCTGGTCCCGGGATTTTCCCACGAGTACATCAACTACATGCTGGGAGGATCCTATCGGTCGTCGTTCCGGCCCCTCAACGACGCGATCATGTCCGGGCGGATTCGCGGCGTGGCGGCCATCGTTGGATGTACCAACCCGCGCGTCCAACACGACGCCTATCACGTCGCCATCACCGAAGAGCTGCTCAAACAGGACGTCCTGGTGGTGCAAACCGGCTGCAGTGCGATCGCCAACGCCAAGCTCGGATTCCTGCTCGGTGATGCCGGCATCGACCGGGTTGGCCCGGGCCTGCGAGAGATTTGCGAGACAATCGGGATCCCCCCGGTTCTCCACATGGGATCGTGCGTAGACAACACCCGAATTCTCACCGTTCTCACCCAGATGGTCGAAGAAGGCGGTCTCGGTGACGACATCGATGAGGTGCCGGCGGTCGGTCTCGCACCGGAATGGATGAGTGAGAAGGCGCTCGCCATCGCCACTTATTGTGTTGCTTCCGGCGCGTACGTGATCATGGGCGGCCCCAACCCGGTCGCAGGGAGAGGCGACAAGATCCCCGATAGCACCGTGGTCGCCGAGTACATGAGTTCCGGTTGGGAAGAAATCTACGGCGGCAAGCTGGAGTTTGTCGAAGACCCGTCGGAGATGATCAAGCGCACGCTGGATCACATCGACAAGAAACGTGCCGCGCTCGGGCTGCCCGAGTACGACGCAACGAAATTCGGCAAGAGTGGTGACGCCCGGGTCCAGGAGATCGAGGCGCTGCCTTTGGAAGAGCGTCAAGCCGCCCTCTATGGCAAGCGCGCCGCTGGTTAGGGGAGTCACGAAATGTCTCGATACATAGCGACACGGGCAATCCGAGGTGCCAACGCACTGGTCTCCGAAGCGGAGGCGATGTTGAGCCAAGCGCTGAAGGAGAGGGGGAACAACACCTCGGTCTCGTTCCCGAACACGGCGTACTACCTCCCGGTGATCTTCGGTATGACGGGCAGGGAGATCGAGACGCTCGGCCAGCTGGAGGCGAGCCTGGCTCACGCCCGCGAGCTCCTTCACCCGGTGCCGTCCGACAAGCAATGGACGCCGTATCTCGGTGAGACACTCGACAGCGGCATGGCCACCCTCATCGCCGCGGAGACCATCGAAGCCATCCGGTATATCTACGGGCTCCAGCCCGAGCGGATGCCCGGCGTCGAGCTGACGGGTGCGACCGCCTTCACCAGCCCGGACGCGGGAAGCGCCGAGGAAAGCGCGACCAACGGGCACCTGAACGGCGCCATCGACGACATCCAGCTGCGGACCTGGGGGATCCAGCTGGTAGACGGGCGAATGCCCGGCTTCGCAGCCATCGTCGGGTGTGCAAAATCCAACGAAGCTGCAGTTCAGATCATTCGCGAGCTGCAGCGGCGCAACATCCTGACCTTCCTGTGCGGCAATGTGAACGGCCGCAGCATCATCGATCAGCTCAACGAGGAAGGAGTCGAGCTCGGCTACGACACCTATACGGTTCCGTTCGGTACCGATACGCTCAGTGCCATCTACGCACTGGGCTTCGCCACACGCTCGGCGCTGACCTTCGGCGGCATGAAGGGCGGTCAGGCTCGCGAGATCCTCGACTACAACAGAGACCGGGTGTTCGCCTTCGTGCTGGCTCTCGGCGAGGTGGACGATCTCAAGTACGCGGCCGCAGCCGGGGCCCTCAACTTCGGCTTTCCGGTCATCGCCGACACCGTGATTCCCCCAGATTCTTCCGACCGGTATCACGACCTACGAGCATGTGGTCAGCGTGCCATGGAACGAGATCGATGGTGCGGACGACCTCGAGAAGGCCGAGAAGCTGGTGCAGAAGTGCATCGAGGTCCGCGGACTCAAGGTGCAGGTTTCCGACGTGCCGGTCCCCGTACCCTACGGCTCTGCGTTCGAAGGAGAAGTAGTCCGAAAGGCCGACCTGCGCATCGAGTTCGGCGGCAGGAACTCCCGTTGTTTCGAGTTCCTTCGCATGGCCAAGCTGGACGACGTCACGGACGGCAAGATCGAAGTGATCGGGCCCGACTTCTCCGATGTGGCCGAGCAGGGCTCGATGGAGATGGGCATCGTCATCGACGTCGCTGGGCGCCAGATGGAAGCGGACTTCGAGCCGGTCCTGGAGCGGCAGATTCACTACTTCGTCAACGGCGCTTCGGGGAATCCAGCACGTCGGCCAGCGCGACATCACCTGGATCCGCCTCTCCTCCAAGGCCGCCGAGGCCGGATTCGATCTGGAGGACTTTGGGAAGATCCTGCATGCGCGCTTCCATTCCGATTTCGGCGCGATCGTCGACAAGGTGGCGATCACCATCTACACGAATCCCCGACCAGGTCAGCGAACTCCTCGAAGAGGCGCGAGAAACCTACGACTTCCGCAACAAGCGGCTGGCAGACCTGACCGACGACGCCGTCGACGTGTTCTACTCCTGCACGTTGTGCCAGAGCTTCGCGCCCAACCACGTGTGCATCGTAAGCCCTGAGCGCCTCGGGCTGTGCGGCGCCTACAATTGGTTGGACTGCAAAGCCTCGTACAACATCAACCCCACCGGCCCCAATCAGCCGATCAAGGTCGGGCCGGGTCATCGACGCCGATCGGGGCTATTGGGAAGGCACCAACGACTACGCGAAGGCCGGCTCTCACGGCGTGGTCGAAGAGCTCGCGATGTACTCCATCATGGAGAACCCGATGACGGCGTGCGGCTGCTTCGAGTGCATCGTCATGCTGATCCCCGAGGCAAATGGCGTCATGGTGGTGAGTCGCGAAGACACCAGCATTACTCCGGCCGGGATGACGTTCAGCACGCTTGCCGGCATGGCCGGCGGTGGCATCCAGACCCCCGGCGTGATGGGAGTGGGAAAGTTCTACCTGGCCAGCCCCAAGTTCATCTCCGCCGACGGGGGCTTCCCGCGGGTGGTTTGGATGAGCAGCGTTCTCAAAGAGTCCATGGCCGCAGAGCTGAAGATCGTTGCCGAGCGAGAAGGTGACGCGAAACTGATCGATCGGATCGCCGATGAGCGGTCTGTCACATCGGTCGAGGAACTTCTTCCCTGGATGGAAGAGCACCAACATCCGGCACTCGCGATGGATCCCATCTTCTGATGCCGAACCCGACCGGCCGCGGAGAGAGGCCTCGGCCAACCAGCAGGCAAATCAAAGACACCACGAAGTGTGGTCAGAGGTGAGGTCGTATGTCGATTGAGATCCCAAAGGATAAATGGCCGGGGGCGGTACAGACCGTCACACTGGGCGCAACCGCCGAGCAAGGCGGTACGCGTACCAAGGTCGTCACCATCGGCGGCGAGCAGACCCTGCCCTTCATGCACTTCGAGAGCGAAACCCCGAATCGGCCTGTGATTGCGATGGAGATGTCTTCGTCCCGGCCCGGCGGTTGGTCGCAGGTGCTGCAAGACACCTGGGGCGACGTGCTCGACGACCCGGCGAAATGGGCCCAGGCCTGTGAGCAAGCCGGCGCCGAGCTCATCGTGCTGCTGTTTGGGCTCACCGATGCCGACGACAACCCGATCACGCCCGACTTCGCGGTGCAAACCGTCAAGGCCGTCCTGGAGGCAACCGGCTTGCCGCTGGTGGTGCTGGGGCCCGGGCAAGTGGATATCGACAACGCGATCCTGGTGCCCATTGCCGACGCCACCAAGGGTGAGCGTCTGGTGTTGGGGCTGTGTGAAGAAGGCAACTACCGGACAATCGTCGCGGCCGCCATGGCCAACGACCACCTGGTGCTAGGCCGGACTCCGATGGACGTGAACCTCGCCAAGCAGTTGAACATCCTGATGACGGATATGGGCCTTCCGCGGGATCGCATCATCATGGATCCCACCACCGGCGCGCTCGGATACGGCATTGAGTACGGGTACTCGGTGATGGAACGGCTTCGACTGGCTGCGCTGCAGGGCGACGCCATGACCCAGCTTCCGCTGATGGTGAATCCCGGGTTCGAAAGCTGGAAGACGAAGGAGTCGAAGGTCGGCGAGGGAGTCCCCGATGCGTGGGGGGATTGGGCCGAGCGGGGAGTTCATTGGGAGACCGTCACCGCCGTGTCCCTGATCGAGGCGGGGGCCGACGTCGTCGTTCTCCGTCACCCTGACAGCCTGACCCGAGTCAAGGAATCGATCGACGAGCTCATGACTGCCGAACCGGTGTAGATAGGAGAGAATCATGGCACTGTCTGGAATCCAAATCTACAAAATGCTTCCGCAGACCAACTGCAAGGAATGCGGCTTTCCCACCTGCCTGGCTTTTTCGATGAAACTGGCGGCGAAGCAGGTCGAACTCGGCGATTGTCCGTACGTCACTGATGAATCGAAGAAACAACTCGCCGAATCGTCCGCTCCCCCGATACGTCTCATCACGCTGAAGGGCAAAGACGCCGAAGTCGCGGTTGGGAACGAGATCGTGCTGTTCCGGCACGAGAAGAAGTTCGTCAACCGGCCGGGCGTTCTGATCCGGATCGTGGACACCGACGAGAAAGAGGCCATTACCAAAAAGGTGGAGGCCGCCACCGCCTACATCGTCGACTACGTCGGTCTGGATCTCAAGCTGGATGGTTTTGCGGTCGAGGCCGCTTCAGGTGATGCGGCCACCTTCACGGCCGCGGTTGAAGCTGTGCGGAAGTCCAGCAATCTGCCGCTCATTCTCGTGAGCAACGATCCGGCGATCGTCGAGGCCGGCCTAACGGCACTCGATGGAGAGAAGCCGCTCATCATGGGCGCCAACGCCGAGAACTGGGAGGCGATGGCCGACCTCGCCAAGAAGGCGGAAACAGCGCTGGGAGTCGAGGCCGGCACCCTGGAGGAGCTCGCCGAACTCACCGAGAAGATCCAGGGCAAGGGTGTGGAAGACATGGTCCTGCACCCCACCGCCCAGGGCATGGGCAGCTCGCTGGCCTTGCAGACCCAGATCCGTCGACTGGCGTTGAAGAACTTCAGGCCATTGGGTTATCCGACCATCGCCTTCGCGGGCAGCGGCGGGAACGCGGCCAAGGAAGCCACGCTGGCGGCTCATTCGATCTGCAAGTACGCCGGCTTCGTGGTGTTGGATACGTTCTCTCCCGAACTCGCCTACTCGATCCTCGTCTTGCGCGAAAACATCTTCACGGACCCGCAGAAGCCGATCCAGGTGCTACCGGCCGTCTACGAGATCAACGATCCCAAGCCCGACGATCCGGTGCTCGTCACCACCAACTTCTCCATCACCTACTTCAGCGTCGCCAACGAGGTGGAAGGCTCCGGCCTGCCCGCCTGGTTGGTGGTTGCCGACGCCGAAGGCATGAGCGTGTTGACGGCCTGGGCGGCGGGGAAATTCGATGCCGAGAGCATCGCCAAGGCGGTAAAACAGTTCGGCGTAGGAGACCAGGTGAGCAAGAAGGTGATCGTGCTCCCCGGCCACGTAGCGGTGCTTTCGGGCGAACTCGAAGAAGAGCTGCCCGACTGGGAGATCAGGGTCGGTCCCCGAGAGGCGGTCGATCTACCTGGGTACATGAAATCCGCATTGACTTAGTGCTGCGAGGGGACTGAGAGTCTCGATGGCCGAATACGAAGTCCGTTTCGACTCCCACCCCGAACCGATCCGGGTCCCGGCTGGTACGCTGCTAGTCGAGGTAGCGAAGCAAGCTGGGATCGAAATCCAGCAGCCGTGCGGAGGACAGGGGCGCTGCGGTCGTTGTGCGGTCAAGGTCGAGTCCGGCCAGGTCCGGCGCAGAAGCGTCTTGCGGCTATCCAAGTCCGACATCGACGCCGGCTACGCGCTGGCCTGTCAAACGGTGATCGAAGGAGACGCGTCGATCACGGTGCCGCCCCCCGAGGCGATCCAACGGCGGCTGACCACCGATCACATCGCTCCGGAAGCGGCCATTCCGGAGGGATACGATGCGTCCAGCGCACAATCGATTCGAAGAGTCGAGATCCGACTAACACCCCCCTCGATGGACGATCAGACCGACGACTGGGGGCGCCTGTGTGCCGCCTTTCGCCGGGAGACCGGCGTCGAGCGGCTTAATGCGTCACTGGATCAGATCCGCCAGCTGGGTGCGATCTTGCGGTCGTCCGATTGGCACGTTGCGCTGACCTTCGACGCGAGCCCAAAAGGAGAGGCGCGCCTCATTCGCGTACAACCGGCGGACGAAGCGGCCGACGCCCCGCTCTACGGGCTGGCCATTGATATCGGCACCACGACGGTAACCGTGTGGATAGTCGACCTCCTGACCGGGCAGGTGATACGGCAGTCCGGCGAGTACAACCAACAGATCGCCCGGGGCGAGGACGTCATCTCCCGCATCATCTATGCCGGCAAGGGCGACGGCGCGGCCGAACTCCGGGAGATGGTTCTGGGAAGCATCAACGGGCAAATTCAAACGGCTTGTGAGCGGACCAAAATCGCGACCGACGACATCGTCAAGGCCACCATCACCGGGAACAGCACGATGATGGTTCTGCTGTTGGGGATTCCAGCGGAGAGCATCCGCCTCGAGCCGTTCATCGCGCCAATCAATCACGTGCCTCGCTTGTCGGCCATCGAAGTGGGTATTGCGATGAATTCGGCCGGTGTCGTCGACCCACTCCCCGGCGTGGCCAGCTATGTGGGTGCCGACATCACGGCCGGAGTCTTGTCGTCTGAACTCCGCTCGTCGGACGATCTCACCCTGTTCATCGACGTGGGAACCAACGGCGAGATCGTTCTCGGCTCTTCGGAGTGGCTGGTGACTTGTGCCTGTTCGGCCGGTCCCGCCTTCGAGGGTGCCGGCGTTGTGCACGGTATGCGGGCCGACGCCGGAGCCATCGAGGAGGTTTGGATCGACGGAGGAACCTACGAGCCGGATTGTCGGGTGATCGGCAACGTCCCTCCGCGGGGCATCTGCGGTAGCGGCCTGATCTCGCTGGTCGCCGAAATGTTTCTCACCGGGCTTCTCGACAAGGGCGGCAACATCAACGAGACCCTCGACACTCCGCGGGTGCGCCAGGGACACAACGGCCCCGAGTACGTGGTCGCCTGGGCGGCCGAGAGTGAGGGCGAAGAAGACATCGTCATCGCTCGGGTGGACATCGACAACCTGTTGCGAGCCAAAGCCGCGATCTACGCGGGATTCAACGTTCTCGCCGACAGTGTCGGAGTCCCCCTCGAGACGGCCGAGCGGGTACTCATTGGCGGTTCATTCGGCAAGTACATCAACGTGGAAAAGGCCGTCCAGATCGGTCTTCTTCCCGACATGCCGTGGGAGCGGTTCAACTTCCTCGGCAACACGTCGGTGAAGGGAGCGTATCTGGCTCTGATCGACAGCGCGGCGCGGGATGAGATCGCCGAGATCGCATCTGCGATGACCTACATCGAACTATCGGCCGACAACACCTTCTACGAAGCATTCACATCAGCACTTTTTCTACCCCACACCGACCTGTCGCGCTTCCCTTCGGTGGAAGCGGCGATGGCCTAGGAAGGAAGAATCATCATGTACATCATTGGCGAGAACATTCACATCATGGCCGACAAGGTGAAAGCCGGCATCAAAGAGCGGGATGCGAGCTTCTTCCAGAAGCTTGCCGTGGCTCAGGTGGAAGCGGGCGCCCAGGCGCTGGACATCAACCTTGGGCCGCGAAAGAAAGATTGGGAGGAACTCTTCCCCTGGATGGTGAAGACCGTCGAAGCGGTGACCGACGTTCCCCTCGTTCTGGATAGCACCAACCTGCTGGGTATCGAAGCCGGGCTCAAGGTGATTACGAAGGCGCAGCCGATCATCAACTCGATGTCCGCCGAGGAAGAGCGGCTGGAAGCCGTTCCGCTGATCGCCAAGAAGTACAACGCCAAGATAGTGGCACTAACGATGGCGAAGAGCGGGATCCCGATTTCCGCCGATGAACGAGTGGGCCTCGTGATTGAGAAGCTCATTCCTCGCGCATTGGAGATCGACTTCCCCGTCGAGGATCTCATCATCGACCCGCTGGTCCTGACTGTCTCGGGTTGTCAGGAGTACGCGCCGGAGCTGATCGAAGCCGTCCGCACGCTCCAGGTGGTCTGGGATCCGCCGCCGGCGATCTCGGTGGGGTTGTCGAACGTGTCCAACGCGGTGCCCAATGAGAACCGTTCGCTCATCAATCGCGTGTACTGCGCGATGCTGATGGGGGTGGGCCTGCAAATGATCATCGGCGACCCGTTCGACGAACCGCAGAACGAGGTAATCCGCGTGATCGAGAATCGCGACGACAGCACGCCGGTCGGCAAGCTGTATCTGACGATCAGCGATCGCATCGCGGCGATGGAAGAGCCCTCGATCGACGACGTGGACATGAGCGACCCCGAGCAGGCGGCGATCTGGAAGACCGTGCAGATCCTGCTCAACAAGGTCATCTACGCCGACTCCTACCTCCAGCAGTAGGTTTCCCGGAGGGAATGAGACGACGAATGCCCGGATCGTGACCGAAGCCGGTCTGCTTCGGCTCGATTTTGTATCTTCCGGGAATTGCGAAGCACCCATTGAGGAGTAGGAACCTTGAAGATCGCCATCAGCGGAAAAGGAGGGGTGGGCAAGACCAGCCTCACCGCTCTGCTCGCCCAAATATACGCCGATCGGGGACGCGAAGTCCTGGCCGTCGACTCCGACCCGTCGCCTTCGCTCGCGAACGCTTTGGCTTTCCCCGACGAGCTGCTCGCGAAGCTGCGACCGATTTCCGAGATGGAGGCTCTGATCGAAGAAAGAACGGGCGCGAAACCCGGCGCAGCCGCAGGATTCTTCACCATCAATCCCCGGGTCGATGACCTACCGGATCGCTTCAGCGCTATGCACGGCGGAGTCCGATTGCTCGAGATGGGTTCAGTCGAGTCAGGCGGCTCGGGTTGTATCTGCCCCGAGAGCGCCATGCTCAAGACCCTGTTCACGCACCTGCTCTTCCGCAAGGACGACGTCTTGCTGATGGACATGTACGCCGGGGTGGAGCACCTGGGGCGGGCCACCGTCGATTTCGTCGACGCGATGCTGGTGGTGGTCGAGCCCACCCGACGCAGTCTGACCACGGCGAACCAGATCAAGAAGCTGGCCGAAGACATCGGCCTGAAGCGCGTGTGGTTGGTAGGAAACAGGATCCGGAATCAAGAGGATGTGAAATTCCTAGAGCAGGAGGCGGGAGACTTCCCCCTGCTGGGGTACCTTCCCGACGATCCGGGTGTGATCGAGGCGGATCGACAGGGAGCATCCGTTTACGCTCAGGTACCTGCGGTAAAGGAAGCCGCGGAGCGGATCGCCGATCAACTCGACCAACTCACGAAGGATTAGTAGGAAGCGTTCATGACCACAACGATCGCACTGGCCGGTAAAGGCGGCGTGGGCAAGACCACGGTCGCCGCCATGGTCATCAAGTATCTGGCCCAGAGCGGGCGCGGCGCCATCTTCGCCATCGATGCCGATCCCAGCAGCAACCTCAACATGGTGCTCGGGCTGGACCTCGAGTGGACAGTCGGGGAAATCCGGGAAGGCATGCTGTCGAAGGTGAAGGAATCGATCGGCGCCGGTGGGGCCGCCATGGGCGGGTTGCCCAGTGGTATGAGCAAGCGGGAGCACCTCGACTACGAGATTCGATCCTCCTTGTCGGAGGGCATCGAATTCGATCTGATCGCGATGGGGCGCGGAGAAGGCCGCGGCTGCTATTGCGCGGTCAACCACAACCTGCGCGAGGTGATCGACGCCATCGGCGACCAATACAGTTTTGTGGTGGTCGACAACGAGGCGGGGATGGAGCACCTGAGCCGGCGAACCACCCGCGACGTCCAACATCTGCTGATCGTCAGTGACCCCACCCAGCGCGGCATCGTGGCCGCCGGACGCATCGCCGGTTTCCGGAACGAGTTGGACATCAACATCGAAAACGCGTACCTGATCGTCAACCGATTGCCGGACGGCGAAATGCCCCCTGCCCTCCAGGAGGCCATCGACGCGATCGATGTTCCGTTGCTGGGAATCATTCCGGAAACACGCGACGTCACCGAGTTCGAATTCAGTGGCCGTCCGCTCGTGGAGATGAAAGACGATTCCCCGGTGTACCAGGCGGTGGCCGCCATGCTCGAGAAAATCCTGTGAGCGTTGCAGCGCCCAGCTGGGAGCGCTGGCCTGCTCCCTGAGAAAACGCGCTTCACGCGTCTCCTCAGGAGCTGCGCGGCTGCGTTGAAAAGCCGCTGACGCATGCGGATTCTCGGGGTCATTACCGGCGAGTACGGAGAACGCCACATTTCCAACGTTCGGATGCACGCTCCGAAAGAGTGGACGATCGAACAGTGGCGGGCTCCGACCCAGTATCCGATCGTGATCGACTACCCCGACGAGTACATCCCGGCCGACCTCCCGCCGGCCGATTTGATTCTCTCGTTTCCCGAGGTGGCCGCGGTAGCGGAGTTGATCCCCGACATCGTAAAGCTGACCGGTGCCACGGCGGTGATCGCAGCGGTCGACAACGAGTCGTGGCTGCCGCGCGGCCTGGCCCGGCAACTGCGCGGATGGTTGGAGAAGATGGAGGTCGTCTGCGCAACCCCCAAGCCGCTCTGCTCGTTGACCGAAACCGACTACGGAGTGGCCCGACGGCAGCGGATGCCGTACGACAATCCGTTGATCTCCGAGTTCGCCCGATACTTCGGCCAGCCGAACCTGCAACTCACCGTCGATCCCAACTCGAAGACGATCACCGAGGTCGAGGTCATTCGCGACGCGGTGTGCGGGTGTGCGCGCTTCGTGGCCGAAAAACTGGTGGGAATATCCGCCGACGACGCCGAAGAGAAAGCGGGCCTGCAGCATCACCACTACCCGTGCCTCGCCAGCATGGGCATCGATGTCGATTTCGGAGACACGTTGATGCACGTATCGGGAAATGTGCTCAGGGACAACGTGGGAGCACAGGTCAAGCCATTCAAGACCACCCGCTACATCGCGCCCAAAACCTGAGCGGGCGAAGGCCCCCTACCCTCCAGCTTCGGCTCTCGCCACGCGTCGCCTCGACCGTCACCAGTGCCATCTCCTCGATCCCGTCCACCCGCACCATTCGCTGGGCTGATCACCCGCTGACATCAGGAATAGTCGGCGGGAGCGCTCCGGGGACCCGCATGGGGTAAAACCCTCAAGCGCGCCCAGCCACATTCCGATATCGCTGACAGATGCGTCCGCCGTCTCACCCGCGCTGGGAAGACGACCCATTTGCATAGAGAGGGAGCGAGAGGGCTTAGGTGGAGACAAGCGCCTATATCGGCGGAGTCATCGTCTGCCTCGGCTACCTGGTCGCGGGAGTCCGGCTCTGGCGGCTCAGCGTCAAGACGCAGAAGAAGCCAGAGCGGCTCCTATCGGTGGCATTGCTCTTATGGGGCCTCGCATACTTCGGCTGGCAAATTCCCCTGATCCTCAGTGACGAATCTCTGCTCGCTCCCCTCTACTTCTCCGCGCGCATTCTGACCGATGCGGGAACCATCGTATCCGCGCTCTTCCTGCGCCTGGTGTTCCGCCCGAATTCTGGGATCGCAGGCGTTTTGTCACGGTCATCGCCGCCAGCGTGATCCTTGGGGTCACGGGCTCCGCATGGGTGGGGGACTGGGCGGCTCTTTACCCGCTGAGAAATCTCTGGTGGTGGCTCGAGTGGGCCGCGGTCATCTTGTCGGTGGCATGGATCGGCATCGAGGGCTTCCACCATTTCGGGCAAGCAAAGCTGCGACACCACCTTGGACTCTGCGATGCAATGGTCTGCAACCGCTACCTGCTCTGGGGCTTTACGGGCCTGGGCTGGGCGATCTACGAAGTGATCTACGCACTGCAGCAAATCGAATTCGAAGTCACCGGATCGTATTCTGCATGGATGGATGCAGTCGCATCGACACTGGAATTGATTCCGATCGCTTGTATCTGGCTGATCTTCTTCCCCCCCAACGCATACCAGCGCTGGGTCGCTCGCTCCAACCTTCATTCGCCTACCGCCGCGGACTGACGGCGCCGTCAAGCAGCGCAAGATGAAGATCGCCTACGCGAAGGTGGTCGACGGAGCGCAACCCCGAATACGCCAATTGATGCGGCGTCTAGCCCAGTGCGGGGGCCTTTCTCTACTCTCGAGCACAACTCAACGGCATGCCTCTTGGTAGCTGCCCGCGCGACACTGACCAGCCGGAATACCGGCGTGGTCAGGCTTCCCGCCCCGTCTGGCTTTTCCGAAGCCCACGCGGGCGCGGAAGCCTGCCCCCAGAGTCTGGCCGCCGCCCCCGAAGCGCTCCCGACGCCAAGCGACTGCGAAAGGCGGCGTGTGCTCGTCGAGCGCGCCGAGGGCTCGTGCTGCGCCAGCTCCGCCGTCGAAGACTCGTCGGTTGGCTGGCGCGAGGCGGAGGCGCGCCAGCAGTGAAAAGGGGCCTCTATCTCGATTTGCTGGTCATCGGACGTCCAGAGCCTTCTCGTCGACCAGCGACCCAATTGGCCACATCTAATCAACCCAACCTCTAATTCGGTCCCAATCTGCCCCAGTTTGACTGGCGACCTATGCCTCATATCTAGGTATACAGATGGTACAAATATTTGATTGACTTATTATTTGACGTCCTGTAAGACATTAGAATATCGCGCGGAATCTGGTGATTTGATGATCGACTGTGTGCAACTCCATGCTCAGATCGCTTGGCACAGCCTTGGCGCCGCCGAGCAAATCCCACCGCCTATCCGCAGTGACCACCGCGGGTTGGTTTCGGACAAAAACAACCCAAGAACCGCGGAGGAATGCTCCGCAACCGACCGCGTCGGCCCGAGAGGCAGTCGTATTTGCAGGGTCGACCATCGCCGACGGCGCGGCCACCGCGTCAGACAGTGGTCGATGACGTGCCGCCCCAGGTCGCCCAAGCCGCGGGTGGAGTTGACGCTGTCGCGATTGCGTACAGCTGGTCGCAATTGAATTCGAGTCGAAAGGGGATCGAAAAAATGCAAAAAACGAACCTACTCTTTATCGCTATAGCTGGCGCTGCGGTTTTACTTGCCAGTACGGGCTGGGCGAACGTTCCGGCCCCGCCGGTTAACCAGGAACTTGGTATGTTGGACGCCAGCTTTAATGCGCTGACGGCGGCTGATTGCCGCTTCTGCCACGGCAGTGGCGTTCCGGACCGTCACCACGGTTTGTACAGCTCCGTTGTTCCCAGTTTGTCCGTTGTCCCCTACCCCGAATTCAACATTCCCGGGTCAGTGCCGCCGCAAGAACTTTACTCCTGCATGAGCTGCCACAGCGACACCTTCATTCTGGAGCGAGACTGCGCGGTGTGCCACAACACCGCCAGCCCCCACCATCAGACGGCGCTGGCAGACGACGGGAATTGTGTCGCCTGCCACGGCGATCTCGTTGACAACAGGGATGACGGTCATTACATCCCCACCTACGCACCTTCACTCGTGACACCGACTCGTAGCCAGGGGGATGCCGATCAACTCAATAGTTATGGCAACGGTGCGGGCGCCTGCAATTATTGCCATGACCAGGACGTCATGCCGCCCGGAGCTCCGGTATTGATCCGCAATAACCGAGGAAATCACCACGGCACAAACCTCGTGGACTTCGGTAGCCGATGTAACTGGTGCCACGGCTTCGGTCTGCCGTTCGACGAGCAGATCCGCGTATGCGAAGACTGCCACGGCCCGGATTCGCTCCACAATATCCAGGCTGACTCAGATGGTGACGGTCTGCTCGTGGTAGGTGGTGAATTGGCCGGATACGGTCACGTTGGCAGAGACGCTGGGCCCAACGACAGCGACTGCTGGGGTTGCCACGGCTTCGCGGGAATTTCTGCCGCACCCGAGAGCGGCCCGATCATTCCGATGGTCTACAACTCCAACAGTCCGGTCATCGGTGCCGGAACCGACACCACGGTTACGGTGACCGGCGCGTCGTTTACAAACGTTGCCGGAAACACCACGTATGTGTCGGATGCTGAGTTGACAGCGGGTGATGGTTCCTCGGTGACCCTGACACCCGACACCGTGGACGGGGGGGTACTGGTGGTGACGATCCCCGGCGATACCGCTCCTGGCAACTATGATCTCCGAGCGGTCAAGGCGAACGTTGCCAGCAACCCCACGGTGATTAGCATCATCCCGGAGGTGGCCATCACCGAGACGATCGGTGGCAAGACCGTAACGATCACCGGTAGCGGCTTTGGTGGTTATGCGGCGGGTTCGGGAACCTCCGTCATCGGGACCCTCACCCTCCGCGGAGGCAAGAGCGCGACCACCACGACCGTGGAAGGAGAGATCGTTTCCTGGAGTGACACGAAGATTGAGGCAGATTTTGGTTCCAAACGCCCCAATCAAGTCACCGTTAACTCCGTATTCGGGAGTGACACGGCCAAGGTGCGGCAGCCGACTGGCAGAAGGCGCAGTAAATAGTTGCGCTGTTGCGACTGAGTGATGTGGGGGGAGGTGTGCTTCTGGCGCACCTCCCCCTTCATTTATGGGTCGGGAACGGTTTGTTTTCGGGCGCATCTTTCTCTGCGGCTTTATCATGGCAAGGGCGGGTCACCAGCAACTGCCTCTGACACTTCAACAACAAGTGAGCGAGCAGAAAAATGAGAAGGTATGGCAGGGTCGGTTACCTACGATTGGCCGCAACCGTGATGGTGGTTGCGGGCTGTGTCACGGAGCCTTCTTCCGAGAACGCACGCGCCACAGTACAGAGTGAGGGGGAGGCCAGGAAAGTTGTTGCCAAAGTCAACGGCGAGCCCATCTATGAAGATCAATTGCAGCCGTCGGTAAAGAAGAATCTGGCGCAATTGGCCAGGCATGGCGCGCGAACGGACAACACCATCATGGTCAAACGGCTGCAGGCAAAGCAGTTAAACGAGATGATCGACAATCTGCTTGTCTATCAGGAAAGCAAGAAGCGGACGATCGAGAACATGGATGAGAAAGTTGATCAGAGAATCAAAGACCTCGAGACGAAATACGAGGACAATCATGGAATGGAGAGATACTTAAAAAGAAGAAGGATGACCATGGACGACCTCAGGGAGTCCTTGAAGTCACGCGTACGTGTCGATGAGTATCTGAAAGATCAGGGCGTGCTAGAACCGGAGATTCCCGAAGATCGTATCCGAGAGATGTATGATGCGGATCCGGGAAGTTTTTCCACGATCGAGATCGTCAGGGTCAGCCATATTTTGATTGGAGTGGACGCGCAGGCGGGAACGGAAGAGAAGCAACAGGCACGGCAGGAGGCGGAACAAATCCGCAAGGAGATTCTGGCAGGCGGGGACTTTGCAGCGATGGCAAAGGCGCATTCCGATTGCAAGACCGCGTCGAAGGGCGGGGACTTGGGGGAAATCAAGAAGGGTTATATGCCGGCAGCGTTTGACGACGTGGCTTTTTCTCTGGAGAAAGACACCGTAAGCGAAGTCGTAGAAACGAAATTTGGATACCACGTCATCAAGGCTGGTGACAGACAGCCTGCCCGTTTAATTCCCTATGAGGATATGAGAGATTTCCTCAAGACCTACCTCCAAGGCGAGGAATCGAAGAAGAAGCTTGCAGCACATATCGCTGAATTGAGAAAAAGATCTGAAATTGAAATCTTGCTGAAATGACATGCAGCTTCGTCAGCCAAGTGTTGCAGAGTGCGCCTGGATCAAGGGTGGTTCATGAACGTCGCTGGTGTGTTCTCGATCACTGCAGATCAGAACTGCTCCCCGTCAGCTGAGGAGGAGCAGCGGAAGACACGCCAGATAGCCAGTGGCATCCAAAGAATCAAAAACATCCGTACGTTATCGAGTTCGCTTTCTTGCCTCAATCTTCGCCTGGCTGCGTGCTCAATCTAAATGCGATCTCTGCAGAGGCACCCGGTTTTCCGTATGGCGTGAATAAAACGGAATAATGGGCTGCGGTCGCATCCAGTTCAAAGATCACCTCCTGTGTTTTCATGGCGCCGAAATGGTAGGAGGTAGATAGGTCTCGTCTGAGTACGTTATCTTCAAACACATCAACGGTCACCATTTTGAGATCAGAGTTTTTGATGGTTATTTCATAGGGAACGCCTGCCACCCTGGTTAGTTGCGCATCGAGTTTTGGCGATCCGGGCGTTCTAGTTGCCATTAGTGTTATTTCTGGGTTAAATGCTGCTGCTGCGCCATCCACCAGGCCGTAACCATAGATTTCGTCTTTTCCAGCATCTCCCAGGTCGATCGCGCCCATTTGTAGCATCAGCCTCACATCCTCGTGGTTGACCACCCCGTCACCGCTGATGTCTTTTGTGTTCGAGAGGATGCTCAGTGCGGCAACTCCGGTCACGTGCGGTGCAGCCTGCGAAGTACCGCTCAAGAAGTCATAACTTCCACCTGCAACGGTAGAAAGGACATTGACACCGGGAGCAGCCAGTTCCAGCTCTTCACCAATTGGTGAAAAGTGCCCCGGAACGTCCAATGCATCGGTCCCTGTTACTGCGATCACCGAATCGTAGCCTGCCGGAAATTCTACGGTTCCCCGTCCGGCCAGGCTGTTTCCACCTGCTGCTACGAGAATAACGCCGGCACGATAGGCTTCGTCACAGGCATCATGCAGCCCTTGTGTGTCGGGGCCCTCAATACTCAGATTGATGACTTCGACCCCATTGCGCACCGCCCAGTCGATGCCTGCGATGATCCAATCCTCCAATCCAAATCCAGCTCCATCCAGCACCTTGACCGCAAAAAGATCGACTTCGGGAGCCACACCGACGACCCCGATGCCATTTCCCTCTGCGGCGATAATACCGGCCACATGAGTGCCGTGGCTGTTGAAACTATCATCAAAAGGATCGTCATCATCGAAAACAAAATCGTGACCATCTATGTAATTACCATCTAGTTCTTCGTGGTTGTAATCAATCCCCGTATCGAGAACAGCTACTTTTACACCGGTCCCTCTATTCCCACTTGCATGTGCAACGTCGGCGAGGATGTGTTGTACCCCCCAGGAATTCTCGTACTCATGACCGGGCAAGGGATCTGTAGCCGCTCGATAAACCGCATTCTCTTCGATGTAGGAGATTCGATCGCTCTTTCTCAGCTTCGCGATCTCCTGCTCGGGAATGTTTGCCGCCACCGCGGGGATCAGCTCGTAGGTGCGTTTGATGATTCCCCTGGCCCCGTGGATCAGCGCCTGCTCGGCAGGGCCTGGCTTCTGCTTGAAGCCGATGATCACCGATTTCTCTGCCGAAAGAGCCAACTCTGGCAAGATGAAAAATGAACCCATCATGAGAATCAGAAGTCGCTTTTTCATGATTCGTATCTCTCGCTCGATAGGCTCGAATTCATAGTCTTGCCATGAAAAGCCTTGGGCACATTCATAGTCGTCTCTTTTCCGAGCCTTCCGTTAATTGTGTTGTTCGCGAAAAAAGCCTTGGGCTCATATTCGTAACCCCAGTTCGTTCGCCGGATTTCATGACCTCTGACAACTGTTTACGGGGCGGGCGACCCACCGCAAGGAAGGAGTCGCTGCCCAGGATCCGTGTTCCATCGTTTAACTTTCCGGTGATCCAGACTTCGTATGTCTGACCGGGCTGCAGATCCCCGAGCGCATTTCGCACCGCCTCGCTTGAGAACTTCAGCTTCAGATCCATGTAACCGCGCACTTTCTTCCTGAACCTCCACCGCAAGGGCTCGACCTCTCCTTCGAGAAGCAGTGATGAAACGTCGATCTCTGTGACGTCATAGTCTTCCGAGCCCAGTATCAAGATCGATAAGAACCCCTTCGATCTCAGACTCACCCGATTCCGCCTGGTGCCTGGTTTGATGTCTACGCCCACGGTGATGACGCCTGTTGGCTGATGGCAGGCTCGACAATCTCTTTCGATGACGAATTCATTGATGCCTGAGCTGGTGTCTAGGGCATGGCAAGAGAGGCAGAAATATGGCTCGCCAGGTGTTCCATAGGGAGCATCTGTCGGATCGAGAGTTGCAGTGTGATAAGCGATATGGTGTGGATCGCGATGATGGCAGACACGACAATCTGTTTCTATGTGGAATTGAATGGAGCCAGAGCTGGTTTCTATTGCATGGCAGGAGAGGCAAACATGCAACTCGCTCGGAGTTTCATGGGGGGCATCGGTTGGATTTGGGATCACTGTACCGTACAGAAGATGGTGCCGATCGAGAATCGACTCATGAGTTGCCGGTGGAGCCGAAATAGCGGACCCCGCTTGTATGGTGATCACCAGAGTGAGTGAAAGCGCCATCGCCAAATGAGTGTTTTCTTGCATGCTCACTCAAGATCGATACGGGCGGAAATCCGCCAGGTTTCATTTCCCCCTCCTCGTCAGTGCATCGCCGGAACCGCGCAAGTGCTCATTTGTCGAGCAAACTGGCGCATTTGCAGAGCACTTTGCTCATGCCGGTGGTCGTTGTGCTGGTTACGGATGTTCCCGAGTCCCGTGCGCAACCGCAGAAGCCGCTACCAGATGCTCAAAGCGCCCCTAACCGGGCCAACCTAGATCATAGCAGCGGCTGTGGCGCGGCGCGCAGTATTTCTTCCCGGTCAATGCCGGAAACCGCCAGATCCTCCCGCAGCGCGGACGGCCCCGAACATCACCCCGCTTCCGACGCACAAATGAAGGGGGAGGTGCGCCAGAAGCACACCTCCCCCCACATCACTCATTCGCAACAGCGTAACCTATTTACTGCGCCTTCTGCCGGTCGGCTGCCGCACCTTGGCCGTGTCACTCCCGAATACGGAGTTAACGGTGACTTGATTGGGGCGTTTGGAACCAAAATCTGCCTCAATCTTCGTGTCGCTCCAGGAAACAATCGTTCCTTCCACGGTCGTGGTGGTCGCGCTCTTGCCTCCGCGGAGGGCGAGTGTCCCGATGACGGAGGTTCCCGAACCCGCCGCATAACCACCAAAGCCGCTACCGGTGATCGTTACGGTCTTGCCACCGATCGTCTCGGTGATGGCCACCTCCGGGATGATGCTAATCACCGTGGGGTTGCTGGCAACGTTCGCCTTGACCGCTCGGAGATCATAGTTGCCAGGAGCGGTATCGCCGGGGATCGTCACCACCAGTGACCCCACGTCCACGGTGTCAGGTGTCAGGGATCACCGAGGAACCATCACCCGCTGTCAACTTGGCATCCGACACGTACTCGGTGCCTCCGGTAACGTTTGTAAACGACGCACCGGTCAGCGTAACTGTGGTGTTGGTTCCGGCACCGATGACCGGACTGTTGGAGTTGTAGACCGTCGGGATGATCGGGCCGGTATCCGGCGTGGAAGCCGCTCCGAAGCCATGGCAGCCCCAGCAGTCGCTGTCTCCAGGACCCGCATCTCTGCCAACATGACCGTATCCGGCCAATTCACCACCTACCACGAGTAGACCGTCGCCATCTGAGTCAGCTTGGATATTGTGGAGTGATTCGGGGACCGTGACATTCTTCACATATACGAATATGAAGGTCAAAGGCGGGCCCGCTCTGGTCGTGATAGGTCGCCGGGTCGGGCGCGGCACGCTGGGTGTAGTTGTGGCACACGTTACATTTGGACCAGACACCACCCGCTCCGTTGCTCACCATGTACGGCAGACCGATGCCATGGTGGGTATCGTGATTGGTCAGGATCAATGCCGGCGCCGGATCACCGTTGTCATCAAGCTGACCGTCATGGTCATGACAATAGCTACAGGACCCTGCACCAAAGCCGCGATTGTTGGGCGGATCGCCACCGATCGGCTCATAGTGTTCGGGAGGTAGCAGATCCGCTACCGGGTCCTCACCGTCATAGCCGAGTTCTGCTTCGACGTCGGCAGGCCCAGTAGCAGCCCCAGTAGCGGCGTTGATCGTGTCGACCAAAGCTTGAGCCGTCTGGGTTGGAGCGATGGTAACACTCAGCGTTTGCGAGCCGGCGTCCCAGCTTGCTGCCAGCGTCGAACCCGCCGTGAACACGACGCTGTATTCTTCGCCGCCATGGTGTGTAGAACCGATAACGACGTCGTTGTTAAAGCCAGACGGTTTGTAAGAGAGCGCGGCGGGCTGGTTCCTGGTTTGTAGCTCTCCCAGCGGAGTGGGATTAATTTTGAAATACGGAGGTCCAGCCTCGGTTTGCGTGACGTCAGCCTGTGTAATCATTCCCGCACCGTCGCTCACAAGATCCGGCGTCGGGTATGGGAAATTTGCATAACCATCTCCACTGAGACCCTGCCACGGTGTCACCAGCGACGCAGAATAGGTGGGGATGTAGTGGCCGTCGTCAAAATCGTCAACCAGATCGCCATGACATGCGGAGCAGTTCCTTGCAACTGCGTCATCTGTCGTATGGTGAGGACTACCGGCATTATGGCACTGCAGACAGTCTCTCTCTACCGTGAAGTTGTCACTGTGGCAGTTCAGACACGTGTAGATAGTTTCTCCATCGGGATAGGGAACGAGTGATCTCGCAGCAAGGTCTTGACCGTACAGCACGTGGTGTCGATCGGGAATGCCGCTGCTGTGGCAGGCGCGGCAATCGGCTTCAGCCAGCAATCCTGTGACGGTATCCAACGTGCCGATACTCTGAAAGACCGGTGGGTTCGAACCCAACGGGTCAGGAGCAACACTCGCGGAGCCCGTGCTGGCAACAAACAGCGCGCTCCCAGCAATTGCAATTAACGCTAGAACTGTTTTTCGCATCTTCCGCATCCTTTCTCTGATTTGATACTACTCACAATCAACGCTGCATAATTGCAACGTCGTAAATTTTCGCCGCGGGCGGGGTTGGGTGGCCGGCAAATTGTGCGATTCATCGTCAGTCAGAGACGAGAGTGCATCGGCTTCCGGGCGGTCGCCTTGTTCGAATTGGGAAGCGATTTTAATATCGATGGCCATGATGTTCACAACTTCACCGTCGGTGAAATATTTACACGGCCATTGTATCAACGTCAATAAAATTGTGAGCAATTATCTATATTTATCTGCTCAAGCTGTTAGTCGCCAGCCGAGGTGTAGCGAATTGGGCCAGTTCTCTGGGAAAAGTTGGTGATTTCGCTAGATGAACGAGTCCATGGACAAGGAAGCATTGGCCCAAAAGCGGATAAGCGGATAAGCGGATAAGGAAATATGGTGCTTCAGGCATTCGTGTGGGTTGATTTGAGGGAGTCCGGGTAGAGATCCAAGTCTGCGAGGTGGAAGTAAATGGCATTGTGGAAGCACTGTCGATTTCGATAGCCGCATGCCATTCGCTTGATCCACTGGATTTTCGAGTTCAGCCCCTCGCTCCTGGCGTTGGTGACGTGGCTCGTCGCCGCGTTGATCACGCCGTCCCAGTAGTACCTGATCAACTTCTCCACGCGCTTGATCGGCGCTAGGCGTGAGCGGATCGCCCAGTTGTGCCAGCCCTTCCATACCGCTCGGCCCAGCCACGACGAACATAACCCCAGAGCATCATGGCGGATTCCTTGATTGCCCAGGCTCGAGCTACGCGCAGCTTGCTATCGCGAAGCGATGCGAAACCTTCCCATCGCTGTGTACTCAGCCGATCGGAGTTCGTGAGCCACAGATATTTCGTCTTCTTCAGACGATCGTCTCCCTGACGGACGAGTTCCCGGTTCTCCGCCCGCCGCACCTCGTCCACAGCCCGGCCAAGGTGTTATGCGATGTGGAACTTGTCGAACACGATCCGTCGATCCGCATCGGGAACGTGCTCGCGGGTTGCAGAGATGTACGGGACCCACATGTCCAGCGCGACCGATTCGAGTCTCGCGCAGCCTTCTGGTCCCAACTCTTCGTAAAAGGCACTCAGCGTTTGCCTCTTGCGTTCGTCACCGACCCAGAGAACCCGATTCTGATCGAGATCGTTCACCACCGTGATGTACTCGGCACGCTTGCGGAATGCGGTCTCATCAACGCCGATACGGCGAGATCGTTGTTTCTTCCTCCGAGCCAGCCCTCGGCGAACGGCCCGGTCTTGGATCCCGACCACCTGATCCCAACTCAGAGAAAGCTGACGGGCCACCGCCGAGAAGCTGGCTTCCTTTAGCCAGTCGATGACGGCGCTTCGAAGAGGGCCGTGAACCGAGACTTTGGGTCCGACCACGGGACCGCGATCTGAACGACGCCGTGCTCGTCACACTGGACCCGAGGAACGTCGGCCACAAGAAGTGTTCGGTACTGCATGGTGTCCAGATGACGCCAGCGCCGCTCGCGAGAGTCGTCGCGAGACCCACGGCTTTGACACTTCGGTCAAAAAAGCGTCACCCCCGGATCGATCGCCACCGACACCACGACCGCCTGCTCTTCATCCAGACGCAGCGTCACGTCCGTCACTCGCCATGGATCTTCGATCCCGAGAAGTCGCGCATAGAGAGTTCGATCTTGCATTGCGACAGTGTACCGGGCACCGAGCATCTCGATCCGAGCCGAGAACGCCCCTCTTTCCAGTTCTCACACCCCAAAGCTAGAATGAGTGCCCACTGGACCTACACGAAATCCGGAAGAGCCTATTTTCCTATTGTCCTCGCAGATGGGCGTCGGGCTTCGTGTCCGGCATGCCGCGAGAGCTCTCCACGCCGGTTTCACCGCGCTTCCCGACGCAGCGCGCTATTTGCCGGTGACCACCAGCTTGAAGGACGGCACGCAGAGCATGTTCGGCTTCCTCACCGTCAAGCGGAACTGCCCGAATTGATTAACCACTTCCACGTCCCGCTTTTCGAAGCGCGGAGCCTTCAAGGAGTAGCAGGTCAGATGCGTCGAGGGATCGATAATGCCCTCCCCATCCTTATCCGTCGGAACGCCGAGTCGCA
>PVMK01115858.1_pt1 | contig 48070 bp, 67 predicted proteins | sample 1853481 | NCBI WGS metagenome assembly PVMK01 (sample SAMN08533507, study PRJNA380276) | Marine sediment metagenome, whole genome shotgun sequencing project.
TGAGTTCTAATTATTTTTTGTGAGGAATTAGAACTATTATAAAAAAAATTAAAAAATCGTAGAAAACTAGCTACTCGTGGAATTGTTTAATGCCTTGACCCATCATGGAAAATAATCCACGGATCATTTGTTCCATTTCAGGATTATCTGGAATTTCAGTGCTAATTTCTAGAGTAGAGTTTTGTTCTGCAGGATTTACCACATATTGGAATTGGAGGCCTTGCATACCTGATGGTGCTTGATCTAAAGAAATCGTTAAAGATTTTGTAGATTCATCCACTGTCTGAAGTGTTTCATTTACTGCAAATGACTTGTCTCCCATCTGAACTTGACATGTTCTAGTTGCGCCTTGTCCACTTCCATTTACAGTTGAGCTTTGTACTGCGGGGATGTATTTCTCAGGATTTTGAAACGACTTTAGCGTTTCCCAAATCTTTGAATCTGCCGCATTGATTTGAACAGTTTCTGTTACTTTCATTAAAAATAATCCACAAAAAGTGTATTTAGCATTATTTCCAAATTTAGTAACTTGTCAGTATTAGTATGAATATCAAAGCAATTTACAACACTTATAGAGATTTTTTGTCTTAGTTCTCTGATTTAGAGTTATTTTATCCTATATCGAAGTATAGCTAAAACTGAATTATTAATGTCTAATTTTTTGATTATTTTTGGAGAAACTGCAAACTCTATTTTAGCTGATGTGTTTTTTGCAAGCTCCAGCATTTTCATTATTTTCATGAATTGAGAATTGGTGTGATAATCTGCAGAAACAATTAGCGTATCTACTGCTCCAATTTCTAATGCCTTGTAGATAGTCTCATTTCTTTTTGCAGTTAGTCCTTCTTTGACTAGTTTTTCGTATTTTTCGATAATTTCTGCAACATATTTTCTTCTATGTTGATACAAGTGATGAATTATTTTCTTGTGAATATCGCTTATTGAAGTAGAAAAAGATAAGTTTTCTACAAATCGACATTTTTTTACCAATTCTGAATCAAGTTCACCATAAAATTCTGTTTTTGCAAGACCAATGCCTCCCAATAGTATTAATTCAGAATTTGAATCCATTGTTCTGACTTTGTTTGCAATTTTTTTAAAGAAGACGTGAATTTTGGTTTGTCTTGCCCTTAGGAATCTTCCTTGACTCTGGCCACCTTTTCTATGTCTTCCCTGCAAGTCAATTCGAAGTTTAGATTCTTGAATTATCTGACTTCCATGAAATTTCTGGATTCTTGCAGATTTTTGATCAAGTGTTACTAGTAAAATATCATAATTGGTTTTTAGAATGTCATTGAATGGTTTGATGTATGGCCTTTTGTTTAGCATGTAAATGTAGGGCAGTTTTTTTGAGGTTCCAATTGATTTGATGTTTACTTTACCGTTTTTTATCCATCCAAAAATACAAAGAGTTTTTGTAAATTTCCCTACCGAAGAAGGGTTGTTTTTTAGTTCAGTAATTTTTTTTTCAATTGTGGATTCTATTTTTTCAAAGGATTCCTTCCTCTTTGTTTCCCGCAATAAAGAGATGGTTTCTTTTCCTTTGCCGTATGGATAATAGACAGATACGCATGAAGAATCAATCTGTTTAATCTCGTAAAGAAATCGGTTTAAAGATAACCATTCAGATGAGGAGATCTCAGAAGGTGCTGGATAATTTTCCACAAGTTTTGGTTTTTTCTTTGGTAAATAACTAATACGATTCTTCATTTTTTTCTAATAGTAAAAACAGTTGTAATTATCTTCGAAAATGATAATGATTATTGGGTTAAATTAACAAAAATTTGTTTTGCAGTAACAAGATTATTTTCCAAATCATATGCTAAACCATAAAGCATTGCAGTTGATCCGTTTGGAAAAGGAGTAACATTGCTAATAATGATGCTATTCTCAGAAGTAGATTCTACGCTATTTGGAAAACAACTAACACAACCTATTTGATAAGAAGAAATATTTTCATCAACATCCCATGTTAACTGTATTGTAGCCACACCGTTTGTATAATCTAAAACAGACGTTTGAACATTTTCTAGTGGCTCAGCGTATGCTATTCCTACACCAAATACAAACAATGGAATCAAGAAAACAAGTGTCCTCATCAAATAATTTGATTCTTTTTTTTCTTTTAACACTTACTATCAAAATTGAAGCAGATATGAGCGTAAAACCAATAGTAGTTCCCATATTTTAGAGAAGTAAAGAATCCGATCTATGTAATTTTAATTGAAATTTAAAACATCTATTTTTGTACAAGATCAGAATCTAGAGGGTATCGGGGTTTTAAGATTTCAAGCATTTTATCAATGAACTGCTTGACGAGTGATAAAATGTTTGTAAAGTATCTTTTTGGATTTTCGTAATGAGCCGAATCCCAGAAAACAGAGGGATGATCATCATCTGCAATTTTTACTCTCAAATAGTTTCTAGGTTTATCTTTTGCTTGTTTTCCTGCATTTTTTAAAAGAGAATCATATGATTCCAAATTTTGTTGATTTCTAATCTCCCACAATCTACTACTAACACGATTCCAAAAATGCTGATATTTTACTTGATGTCTATTTTCATATTCAGCATGAAAACCAATTATGTCATAGCCATATCTATTAAGACCGTCATTAAATTCTCGGTCAGATATTATTTTTTCTTCATGTATGGGTTTTTGAAAATATTTTTGAAACTCTTCAATCATTGCCTTTGCTTCATGTGTATTTTTCGTATCAAGCGCTTGAATAATATTTGAAGGATGGATTTGATTAGGAGTTAATTCTAAATGAAGTTTTTTATTAATTTCTGCAAAAATCAAGTCCAAAGCCCCATTTGCGTAAAACAAAAATCCATCTATTGAAATCTCTGTAGAAATTTTATCGTTAGGAAAAATATCCAATGGAATTGAAGTGGGTATTTTATCCAGATTTATCTCAGCATAAAATATTCTATACTGAATAGAGTCAATTAAGAGATTTCTTTCCTTGCTTGTATTCAGACCTGATTCCATTTTGAATTTTTTAGGAAAACTAGATTAAAATCAGTTTTGTTAATTTTTCCTGTTTTTAGCACAAAGTAATTGAATGTGTTAAAGCAATTTAAAAATAAAAAAAAGAAGCTAATTGCTTCCAATGAGAAATACTACACTTGCAGAGGTGGTAATATCTTGGTCTGAAGAAAATACAGGCGTGGATGATTTGAATGCAGCATCTTCTGCAAATACTCCTGCTGTACTAAATACAGGAATTGGAGGAGGCATTCCAAATTCAGACAAAGTAACTGCCTTTACTCCTATAATTTTATGATTCAGAGGAGTCAGAGCATTTTCTGCTTTCTTTTTTGCATTAAGAACTGCTTTGCCTAAAAGATCATCTTTTACATCAAGTTGTTTTTGTGGAGAGAGTGTAAAAGATACGTTATCCACCCTGTTTGCACCTGATGAAACTGCACCGTCAATAATGTCTGCTGCTTTGTCAAGTTGACTGGTCTCTACAGAAATTGTATTTGTCACACGATACCCAATTAGCTCTTGAGTGTATTTTTCAGTAACAGGATCTCGGTAGTTGTCATAAATTGGATAGATACTAATTCTAGATGTGCTTATTTCATTTTTTGAAATTCCTAAAGATTGTATTGTATCTACAATTGATGTCATTGATTCAGAATTTGCAAATAGTGCATCTCTTGCTAATTTTTCTTGGTTTTCAACCCCAAAGGTGATCACAAGTAAATCAGGTTCTACAGAAGTAGTAGCGATTCCCACTACGGAGATAACTTTTTCCCGGGAAGGAAAGGGAGTTGTTTCTGCTACTGCTTCATTTTCTACCAGAGTTGTAGTTGCAATAAATACAAGAACAATAACTATTCCTGTAACTGCTGAAATTGATAATTGTTTGTTCATATCTATATGATTGAAAAAGAGTATTTATGAAATATGCAAAACAATTAGAATTTATGAAATGCCAAAAAATTGTTTCTTTAAATAACAAAATCATAATCAAATAACGTTGGGCCTTAGAGATATTGGATTAAAAGAAGAATATCGTTCAGATAGAGATGATATCGTAGCAGAATTCTTCTTTCCATGTCTTAGTAACTGTATAGAATATGATAGATGTGTGGATTTTTTATCGATTCAAACATTGGCCACCATTGCAATGGCATTTGATAATTTTGCCTCAGGGAAAGCAAAACTACGAATGATAACAGGTCACAGGTTCAAGATATTAGATCTTAAAACTTTGACTAAACTTTTTTCTGAAAAATATACCAAAGGGTTTGAGGGTATACTAATCAAAGATACAAAAATTCAAAAACTCCAAGATATCGTAAATAATGGCCAAATTGAGCTTAAAGTCGCTATTCCAAATTCAGAGCAAGTTACAGATTCATTTTCTGAAAGAATAGGATTGTTTTTAGATGAACATGATCAAATGGTTGCTTTTACTGGAACATCAAAAGAATCTTTTTCAACTCAAGCTCGTGATTTTGAATCAGTAGATGTGTTTACCTCCTGGAATGATAAATCAAGGGTGGAGAGAAAAAGGAAAGATTTTGAAGAATTGTGGGAAAACAAAACAAAGTATGTCGAAGTTCATGATTTTATGTGGGCAGAAGAAAATAACTTGTTAAAATTTTCATCAGAATGGGCTTACAATGTCTAAATCTGAAAAGATTCTTCTGCTCGAGATTTGTTTTCATAAAAATTCATTCTATTAATTTTGTAATAGATTACTTCCCCTCTCCTCTCTATTACCGCAATAATGGGTTCTTTTCCCATTTGGGTAATTTGTTCAATTTTTTTCTGAAGGTTTCCCATCTTTTCTTGTTGACCTTCATTAAGACCAAAGATTAGGAATTTTGCACCTTTTTCACCGAAATGGCCTCGTTCATAAACACGAAAGTCAGAGCCAAAACCAAATCCATCTTTTACAACATATCCCCTATTCCTCAAATCCCTATATATCAAAAATTTAGTAAGTGCTTCTGAATTTTGTTTCTGGCAGATATTCATAAGACTGCCAAAATCAATTTTTTTCTTACCTTTTTTTAGAATCAACCTATTTGAATAAAGCAAATACAAAGATTCAAAAAATTTTAGAATTAATTTATTATTTTCAATTTCTCCATATCCCTTGAGTTCAAGTTCATGGATCATTTCCTTATTAGAAATTTGGGTTTCATCGGAAATTAGTTCACCTTCAACTAGAGGGGTTTCTTCCATAATGAAGATAAAATCATATGATTTCCATATTTATGTTGATAAAAGTCAATAGTTTTTCAAATTTTTCTAGATGTAAGTATTCAGTTTTGATAATTTTAACAAAATTATGCTACTATAATCTCAGGTTTGTAAGATTCTTGTGAGGATATACCCCCATTACCAGGATCTATCTTTTGTTTTGGATTTAATGTTGTATCATGATGACATAATTTGTTACACACGGGACAAAACTTTCTATCTAAGACTATACATTGACAAATATGGTTTTTCATGTAAGCCTGTGCAGATGGATTCCATTCACCTGTACCATTGCAATAAACACATACGTGTGATGCAGACTTGCCCTCTCCTTTACAAAAGTCACAAATATCATCTTTCAAGTTAACTCATCGCCTTTACTACAACCTTTATGAAGTCAATATATTTGCAGATACAAAAAAAGATATCTAAAGTCCTAATTTCCCGTGAAATCTTTGTAATAATGGTTGTCTAACCGTTAAAATATGGGCATTTTTGTTTCATGATATCATGCATGGTGCTAATTATAGAGATGGGAACTGGACAACCATTTACTCGAAAAAAGTACATTAAAGGCAAGCCACAGATAAAAATTGCAAAGTTCCAGGGTGGAAAAAAAGCAAATTATGATTATTGTGTTCAATTACTCACTAATGAAAAAGTCCAGATTAGACATATGGCAATTGAAGCATGTAGATTGGCAGCAAATAAAACATTAGAAAAAACTACCGGAGAAACAGGATATTATTCTAGATTACGAATTTATCCCCACAATCTTCTTAGAGAAAATAAAATGATTGCGCAGCAGGTGCAGATAGACTTCAAGAAGGTATGAGAAGAGCATGGGGAAAAGCTGTTAGTTTAGGAGCCAGAGTACGTCGAGGACAATGCATTATGGAGTTATACGTTGATGCACCACATCTAGAGGCTGCAAAAAAAGCACTGAAAGGCGCATGTGTCAAATTACCATCAACACCAACCATCAAGGTAATTGAATATGGAAAATCATCACCATAAATTTTCAAAACTAGATTTCTTACTTTTTACAAATTCTACAAATTCTTGAAATTCCTCTTTTGTAGGTTCACGATTTAGAATTCTTTTTGATTGATAGTAAAATGCATTGTAAATTCTCCCCACTATAATTCCAAGTACAAATGATTTTGAATTATCTATACTTTGAAAGTGATAAGATGATTTGTTTAATTTCATTTTTGTTGGAAATGGTTTCTTGAATTTTTTCTTCGATTTTATTTTTTAAAATTTTGTCCATGGCTTTTATTGTTTGAAATAGTTAAAAACAGTTTAATAGCCAAATTCGTTTCTCATGATTGTTGCAGTTATAGTACAGTCTGGTTAGTACTCGTGCTTGCCAAGTACGTGACCCGGGTTCAAATCCCGGTAACTGCACCACTTATCTACCATCAAATTGTTTTAGTCCTTTTTCAATGATTTCAAGAGCGTCTTCTGCCTTTTCAGGTTTAGGCAGTTGAATCATAAACACATTATCCTTCCCATATGAGGATTTTGGAGATGAAAGAGCCAACATTGAAGTTTTTGCAAGAGATTCAAAAAATAAAATATTCTTATTTGCATTTACAAGGATTTTTTCTACAATTCCACCTTGAGAAAATGTTAATGCAATTTCGACAAAAACATGACCCATTCCGTCTTGCAAGATGTTAAGATCTGTATTTATTGAAAGTGCCTTCCCTGCGGCCTTTGAGAGAATTTCATCATACTTTTTCTCCTCAAAAATTATACAAGGAACGGATTTACCATCAAAATCAAAAATAGTGATACCCTCATGAACTTGTTGTAGTAATTTTTTGAGTTCTTCAGACATCTTTTTCTTGCAAAGCTGGAACAATTTTGTCACTTGCTTTTACCAAAAATGGTGAGAGAAAAGCAGTTACTATAGAAATTACACCGATTAATGGGAACAGAAATGCACTTACCACTCCAGCATCTACTCCAGTTTTAACAATTACAATAGAGAATTCTCCTCTTGGTGCAGCTAGTGCAAAGGCTGAGCGAAGTGATTTACCACGTTTTTGTCGGAACAAGAAATTTCCAAGCATATTTCCTCCAAATTTCATTCCAATTGAAACTGCAATTAATGCTATGGCAATGTAGATGTAATTTCCGAGTTGAGAAACATCCATCAAAGCACCCACAGAAATAAAGAAGATTGCGACAAACATGTCTTTGATTGGACTGGATAAGATTTTTGCAACCTCTGCAGATTTTGATTCTGCGACAAGCACTCCTGCCAAAAACGCTCCAATGGCTACTGACAAGCCTACAATATTGGCTAAAAGCGCATAACCAAAGCAAACACCTAGAACGCTCAATAGAAGTATCTCACGATGTTCGGTTGCTGCCACTTTATCAATTAGAGGTGGAATAATTCTAGTCCCAAGTGTAAATGTGCCAACAATTAATCCAGTTGCAACTAAAACTACAACCAAAATAGACTCGATTGAAACAGATCCCACTAAAGCAATAGATTGTAACGACGAAATCAAAATCACAGCAATTACATCTTCTACAATCAAAATACCTAAAACAAGAATTGATGATTCTTTTTTGATTTTTCCCATCTCCTCAAATATTTTCACTATAATTGCAGTACTAGAAATTGAAAGTGCCGCGGATATGAATAATGCATCCATAAAGTTCAATCCAAGTGCAGTTGCAGTATAAAATACTGCCCCCAGTGTAGAAATTAATCCTATAGTACCTACACCAATTGCCACTCTACCAATACTTTTGATTTTAGCATATGGAAATTCTATTCCAATTACAAAAAGTAGTAAAATTACACCGATTTCTGCAAACAAATTTAGAGCAGAAATATCCGATAAGATTCCAACTCCACCTACAATATCTGTTGAAGGGCCACCGTCAGGAAGTATCCAAGCCCAGAGCGGGGACAAAGGACCTATCAGCATTCCTGCAAAAAGATAACCAATAATCAAAGGTTGTTTAATTTTAAAAAATGCAAGTGTTACTATTGCACCAATTATCATGATAAAAGCTAAATCTGTTACAAATGTAGTGTGTGGAAGTTGAGGAGTGAGTTGTTCAATCACATTTGATAATGTTTGATTAAATGATTGTTGAATTCCCTCAGAATCAATTTGTAACAAATAATTTTGCATGATATCATTGAACAAATTTGTTTAAAAACAGTTGTGCTTCTAAAATGATTGTATAGTTTGTGCTCAATTAATTTACAAATGTAGAAAACCAATTAAACAGAGAAATTTTTTTTTAAAAGTCTATTATAATTTTGAAGGTCTTTATGCCCAACAATTATTGTGTAATCGCAGAGTGATGAGTAGGTCAGCTGAAAAATATGTGGAAAAATGACCTGGGGTATCTGACTGCATAATCGGTAATTGTAGGATTACCTTAGTATTAATAGTACGGTACCATACCGTACTATATGATTCAATGTGAATTTTGTCCCATGGGATTTATCGAAACGGCAAACGGTCTTGCTGAAAAGACGTTTCATGAGTTACTACATGAACCAAATGTTGTCAATAAGTAACTCTTTACATTTTTTATTTTAGACCCAACTTTTTTATCATAATATTTTCATTTCAAAAGATATGGTAAACAAACCATCAAAGAAGATTACAAAAACATCTAGTCAAAAAATAAAAACTTCAAGTAAATCAAAAATTGTAAAAAGAGAACCAACTCCAGGCGCAATTTTAAAAAAAGTTGCAACAGTTTCTGATTCCACTAAAGCACTACAAAAAGAGATCAAAGTGATGTCTAAGATCTTTGGGGAGAATCAAAAAGTTTTGGTATCCATGAAAGGAATGATCGATATTCTTACATCTACATTAGAAAATATACAAAAACAATCTAATCGATTGAACATTATTGAAGATGATACACAGAAACTCTATGCGGGATTAAATCAAGTAAGAACACAATCAAGTTTAATTACAAAGATTAATGATCAAACATCTAAACTTCAAGAAGAAGTAAACAAAATAAATCAAATTCAAAAGTCATCTCCTAAACCAGAGGAATTGTCTCAACAAGTTGAAGAAAGCATGAATTCTATCCGTAATAATTCTCAGATGATTATCAAAATTGCCCAGAGGATTGACGAGGTAAGAGATGATTTACGTAATATTTCAGGTAAGACAGATTCAATATTGAACGTTAGTCAAGAGATGGAAAGTCTAAAAAATACCATTCAGTCTATTTCTGGAAAAACTGATAAAATTGAATCATCATCACAAACAATTTCAAACCTAAAGAAGGATTTAGATAGAATTGTAGAGAGAACCGAATCTTTTTCCAATTTGAATTCTGAGCTTGTCGGCATTAAAGCTACGATTGATTCAATTTCAGGAAAAGCAGAAAAAATAGATTCACTTGGAGGCGTAATTGATGGTCTTAAACAACAGTTTGAGACAGTAGCAGCTAAAACAAATTCTATGACTAGTTTAAGTTCTGAACTAGAATCCATCAGAGGTGAAATAAACTCTCTTGCTGGAAAAACTCAGATAATTTCTGATTTTGGTGGAAAAATAGACAAAATTGAGACTGAAGTTGGAACGTTATCACATAGGGCAGATTCTACTGCATTTGTTGGGGAAGGGTTAAAATCAGTTCAAGAAGATCTTTCAGATTTTAAGAATAATGTTTTTGATAAAACAAACACCATTGAGCAAAAGGTAACATCAATCAATGAAATGCTAAAAACACAAGATGCGCTATCTGCAGAATTTCATAAAAAAACTGATAAGGTATTTCAAGAATTACAATCAGTCAAAAATGTCACAAACAAGGTATCCACTGATACTTCAAAAGAAATGATGGCGTTACTGAAACTTTCCGAATATCAGTCAAACATTAGAATGCAAGCAGAATCAAAGTATGGAGAAGTAAAAGACCTTGAAAGTATGGCATCTCAAACAGCCAAAATTGTTAATCTATTTGATAGACTATCAATAGAATCAAGTAATGACATTCCATTACCATATGAAGTAAGACAGTGGGCAGTAAGTAAGATTTTAGATTGTGCAGATAAATGGGAAATTAGGTTTAGTGATGTGTTTTCCATTTTAATTGATTCTATAGGACGAGATCTATTAAAAGAATCAATTAGAATTAATCAGATAAGAGACATCTATGGTATTAGAGCAGTAGATGAGATTAGAAAAGAGTTGAATATTTCCTAAACTCCAGATGTTTCATCAAACGCAGTTAGTTGTTCTTTCTTTCGTTTAAGGGCTGCAAAGATTCCAATTATTACAGCAATCCACAACGTGCTAAAAACAATATTTGATACACTTACGTACATGTAAGGAGTCGCATCCATGAGGTTTTCTTTAAGAATTGTAGCTTGAGCATTAATATCTAAAATTCCTGTGTGATAAGCAGAACTATCCCTAGGAATAACTGAAATTTTTTGAATGCTTGCACTCATAGAATCTACGGCACTTTCTATTCTAAGAAAATTTGTTGACTCTGTTGGAAATATCCAAACAGGATTTTTTGTATCATCCAAATTTTCCATTACTATTGCCAAATCTTGTTTAATTTCAACTAAATGAGCCTGAATCGCTACAGTATCTGAGGAACCAACTATTCCATCCATATGACCTCGCATTCTATCAAGTGGGTAAATATCTGCATTATATCCATAAATTGCCATAAACCCCTCCCAAATACAATAATTGCCATCATTCCAATCATGGAAAGTTTGTAAATTTTATTCGCCATTTTTTCGTTCTTAGTTAGAGCCCGTGTTTGGGTGGATTTATTTCTTTTAAATCTCGTATGAGAGAAACTCATGAATGCAATGAAGAAAAAGCCTACTGTTTGAAGTCCTATAATTGGTGCAAAGATGGGATTGTTTGAAAAAATAGAAATAAAAATTCCCATCATTCCATAAACCCCAAAAAATATTTCCAGTAACGTAGTTTTTGTAAATGGCAGATTGTACGCTTTATCTCTCCAATCATCTTGTTTGTTTACAATTCCATATTTCGGGGTTCTCAAAAATTCGTTCTTTTTTCCAAATACAGCATCAAATACTGCCACAGTGTTGTTTACCGACATTCCAGCATTGTAAACTAGTAGGGATGGTAAAATTTTGGCTTTTGATTTCCAGGATTTGTTATACATTTTTTGAATAATCATAAGATATGCTCCAGGACCCATTGCAAGATATGTTGCAATAGTTAATGCAGGAATGAAACTAACAACATAGAGGTTGATATTTCCAGCTAAAAGAATAGGTAAAGCCAGAAATTGAATCAGCATTAATGGATAAACTATATGACGTGTTAATTGAATAAAGGCTTGAATTTTTGCCTCAATTGAAACTTTTCTTTTAATGGCAATTCCTCCAAGTAGTTTGATTGCACATTGTATTGATCCTTTAGCCCATCGAAATTGTTGTCGTTTTGCAGCATTCATTTGAACCGGAAGCTCTGCATCAACTACAATATCTGGCAAGAAAACACATTTCCATCCTTTCATTTGGGCCCTATAGCTCAAATCCAAATCTTCTACAAGTGTTGCAGTATGCCAACCCCCAGCATCCTCAATACAGGTCCTTTTCCAAATTCCAGCAGTTCCATTAAAATTCATGAATAAATGAGAGTTACTTTTTGCTTTTTGTTCAATTAGAAAATGAAAATCAAGACTTAAGGCCTGAGCCCTAGTGATTGATGAATAGTTTTCATTGATATGGCCCCATCTACATTGAATTAGTCCAATGTTTGGTTTTGAAAAGTGTGGAATTGCCCGTTTAAGAAACCACTCTGGAGGAATAAAGTCTGCATCAAAAATTGCAACAAATTCTGTATCTGTTGTTTGCATTGCATGCTTGAGTGCTCCTGCTTTGTACCCTTTTCTAGTGCCTCGTCTTACATGTTCAATTTGAAATCCCTGTTTTTTGTAATCATTTACTATGTTAGCTAAAAGTTCAACAGTGTCATCATCAGAATCATCTAAGATCATAATCTTCATTTTTTCTTTAGGATAATCTAATTTACATACAGCATCAACTAAGCGCTTTGCGACATACTTTTCATTATAGATTGGAAGTTGAATAGTGACAGAAGGAGTTCCTAGGTCTGTAGTAGTCAAAACTTCTTTTCTTCGTGTAGAAAGAAAAGTTAGATAGTAAAAGTTGAGAGTATAAGCAGTGATTATTATAGCTGAGATGATAAACAGATCAAATACAAATGCACTGAAAGGATTAATTGCCATTCCCTAAATTTTCAAATTGCCAACTGTCTATTTATACTTGCAAACTTTGCAGGTTATTTTTGCTCAAATATCTTGATTGCAGATGGTGGACATACACCCTCACAAGCAAGACAGAAAATACAATCTGGCTCTTTTGACATTAGAGGTTTTTTATCCGATGCAACGTTACCTGGAGTATCAAACCACTCGTAAACTCCAACAGGACATGCTTCAATGCATGCACCGTCTGCAATACAAATATCATAATCTACTGATACAAATTCTCCCCATACTCCCATTTGCTTATTGTCTGCACCACGTCTTCCCCATGTTTTTATGGCATATCCTGAGGCGCTAAATGCAGCTGTTGTCTTCATTTTTGATTTAAACTCAACATCAATTGGACCTGATTTTGGACCATCAAGAATGGGGATTTCGGGGCCTCCATCATCACCAGCTGCTTCCTCAACTGGTTTGGGTTTTGGCTTTGCATCAAGAACTATTTTTGCCAAAGGGGTCATCTCCTCTAATTTTTGAATGGCATTTAGTTCAGTTACCTTTTCATCTTTTATAATAAAATCAATCATTTTATCTGCCAAAATTGTATTTCGTAAAATAGTATCAATAATCATTTTTGCAAAATGATCTGCCTTTTTTCTATAATCTTTAACCCACTGAGGATCTCCAAATTTTTCAATTGGAAATATTTGATAAATAATGTCAACGACTTCTCCTGTAACAATTTCTACTGTAACAGATAATTCAACTTCCTCATAACCCTTAGCATCAGGATCATCCATGTTTTGTTCTCTCCAACGATATGTAGCATAAACTCTATCAGCATAAGCATCCATTTCAAATGCTTTTTTCAAGCCATCATGAACTGATTTAATCTCATCTGGATCCTCCAATGTAATTGGTAATCGATAAAGTCCCAACTTGAAACCATGAAGAGGATATACTCCGCGCTTTGCAGTAGGTGCTTCCATTGACCAAACTCGATCTTTTAGAAGTAGTGACATTTGATTTCAGTACATTGAATTTATTTAAAAAGGTTATCTAGTCGTCATCAGGACAGGTAAGTTCACGAAGTTCTGTGTACTTTTTATCCATAGCCTCAGCATGCTTTAAAACTTGATTTAGATCAAACTGACTTTTTGAAAAATACCAACGAATTGGAACCCAATGGCCAATGCCATCCATATCATGAATCATTCCTTTATCTGCCTTGACATTTAGTTTTTCATCAAGTGATGTTTCCTTTATGGTAAGACCCCTTTTGGTTTTATCCTCCAGTATGATATCTGAATCTCCATCTTTGATGTAGTAAAAGGAACCCTTTCTTTAAAACAGGAAGGTCTAATAGCAATTTATTTTTCCACAGGATTTCCTATCATGTTACCCCATTCAGTCCATGAACCATCATAGTTTCGAACTTTGGAATAACCAAGTAGATACTTTAAAACAAACCAACTGTGAGATGACCTTTCTCCAATTCTGCAATAACATATTACATCTTTGTCTGGTGTGATCCCTTTTGATTCATAATTTTGTTTAAGATCATCTAGAGATTTGAAAGTTCCATCGGCATCATTTACCGCAGTTGCCCATGGAATATTGTTTGCTCCAGGAATATGTCCGCCTCGTTGAGCATGTTCCATAGGATACTCTGGTGGTGCAGTTATTTCTCCTGTAAATTCTGCGGGAGACCTCACATCAACCATAACAGTATCTTCCTTGTCTATTGCTCTAACAACATCAAACAAATAAGCACGAAGTCCCTCATCAGGGAGGGTTGTGCAATGTATTTTGTTGTTTGAAGTTGTGGTTCTTCAGTAGTGTATTCTTTATTTTCTAATTCCCATTTTTTTCTTCCACCATTCATAATTTTGAGATTTTCATGTCCATAGATTTTGAAAACCCAAAAAACGAATGCTGCAAACCAATTGTTAAAATCACCATAAAGAATCACTTCAGTATTTGCAGTGATTCCATTTTTTGACATTAATTCCTCAAATTTTCGTTTATTGATAATGTCTCTTGATACAGGATCGTTGATATCACGTTTCCACCAAATTAAACTAGCGCCTTTGATATGTCCTTTTTGATATCCATTTACTGGATCATAATCAACTTCAACTAATTTTCTATTTTCGTTTGGGGGGTTTTGAGACATCCAATCTGTGTCAACTAAAACCTCAGGGTGTGCGTAACTCATGATATTTTCTGAATTTAGTTTCATACTTAATTGTTTTTCTAAAATACCTCAAAAATATCATTTTTAAGTAAATAAAAATCAGAAGAACTGCTTGAAATTAAACAAAGTTGCCATAGTCAGCAAGGTAGGTTCAAAGGAATCCGAAGAAACTGCTAAAGATGTTGCAAAAAAATTTCTTGCAAAAAAATCCAGAGTTTACACTATATCTCCAATTGAAGTAGAAGGTGCTAAAAAGGTCGAGTCTCTTGAAGATTTAAAAAAAGAAAAATTAGATCTTGTGGTGACTCTTGGAGGTGATGGAACGACTCTTAGAGTCTTTCGACAATTGGACAATGATACCCCAATTCTTACAATAAATGTGGGCGGAAATAGAGGAATACTTTCAGAAATTACGATTGAAGAAATAGATAAAGCAATAAATCAAATTCTAAAAGGTAATTTCTTTTTAGATAAGAGAATAAGAGTCGTGGCCTCTTGTGGAGGTAAAGAATTTCCTCCAGCATTAAATGAAATTTATATCAACAGAACAAATCTTACTAAAACAGCCGAAATTGAAATTAAATTTCAAAATGATACAGTTAAGCAAAAAATGGATGGAGTAATTATTGCAACCCCAAGTGGTTCAACAGGTCATTCATTTTCATTAGGCGGACCCATACTCCACGAAAGTCTTAATGTGTTAATCATTACCCCTGTTGCTCCAGTGTATAGATTAGAGTCAATTGTTGTGCCAGATGAGAAAATAGAAATCATATCTTCTCATGATTGCAGTATAGTTATGGATGCACAGGTTGTAAAATCTGCAGGGTATGAAGAGCCAATCATTATTAAAAAATACAAGAAACCAGCAGTATTTGTAAGATTAAAGAAAAGAGGATTAAGACAGATGAGCAAACTTGGATTTTAGAATTTTAGACGCAAGTGCATTTTATGCTGGAATACCATTTGGGAGTTCTAATGATTGCTACACAACATCTCTCGTATACGACGAAATAAAGCATATCAAGAAAAATCAGGAAGTATTAGAAACCCTATTGGAAACTAATAGATTAAAAATTAGAGAACCAAATAAAGAATCTACAGAGATGGCCATCAAATACTCCAAAAATACTGGGGATTATCAACAGTTGTCTAAACAGGATTTATCAATTATTGCCTTGTGCATTGACCTTAAGGGTGAAATAATAACAGATGATTTTTCGATTTCTAATGTTGCAAAAAATTTAGGATTGAAAATTTCACCCGTTATGACTAGTGGCATCAAAGACGTTGGTAAATGGGTACACTATTGCCCAGGTTGCCACTCCAATCATAAAAGTGGCAAAGAATGCCCCAAGTGCGGAACACCTCTCAAAAGGAAATTACTCAAGAGTGAAGCGTCTACCATGCCACTCAACGAATGAGCCATCATAGAGCTTTACTTTGTCATATCCTGCAATGAGTAGCTGAAAGAAAAGACTTGATGCCCTATGTCCATGCATGCAATAGCAAACAATTTCAGAATCTTTGGAAATATTATTTTGTGAAAAAAGTTTTTCCAAGAAATCTTTATCTTGAAATAATTTTCCATCATTACTTATTCCTTCTGTAAATGGAATTAATTTAGAATTAGGTAAATGACCCATCATAAATTCTTGAGGGGTACGTGCATCTAAAATTACAAAATTGTTTAAATTTTTATTTAGATTATCAGATTCTATTCTAATTTTAGAGGTAATTTTAGGATTAAAAGACAAAGGTTGTAGAGAAAGTATTTTTCTTGTAAATTCAAATCCTTTTGTTTGTAATTCAGAAACACTTGCATCAAGAAGGTGAGTTTTTTCATGTCCAAAATATAGAAAAGTCCAAGCAATTCTGGCAGCAGAAGGATCCATTGAATCTCCAACCACTAGTACAGTTTTTGTCTCATCAATTCCAAGGGAACTAAAAAGAGATGAAATTTTTTCTTCATCATTAACTAAATTTGAACCAAATTGATCAAATTTGATTACTTGCTCTATTGTTAAAGATTGGGCTTTGGGTAAGTGACCATAAAGAAACATTGTTTTTGGCCTGGTATCTAAAATGACAAGATTTTGATCAGATAAATTATTTTTTAACCACTCAGTTGAGACTAACATCAATGACTCAAATTTTTTAATTTATTTAATGGTATCATGAGTCATGTAATGTTTTTTGATTTGATTTTTTTAGAAATTTACTTTGAGATTCCAACATTTTCTTTATCTTCTTTGAGCGAGCTTCACCAAGACCCTCAACTTTGGAAAGTTCAGATGTAGAAGCATTAAATGCCCTTAGCGGGGTGCCAAATTTTTCCAACATTCGGATTGCAAATTTTTCTCCCACTCCAGGAAGACTGCATAGAGAAGAGAGTTGTTGTTTTTCTAAATCATTGGATTTTCTAATTTTTTTCAAAAAGGGGCCTTTTGGAGATTCTTTTCTTGAACACATGGATAAAAGTAATTTTGCAGTATGAGCAGCATTTGGAGTAGGAATAACTGGAATTTTAAAATCAATTACAACAGTGGATAAAGCACCATAAAACACTAGAGGATTTTCAGCAATCTCTTCAATTTCATCAACGTTTCCTTCCATCAGAACTACAGGAAATTTGAAATTTTCCTTTAGTCTTGCGCATTGATCAAACAATCTACCATCAAAGATAGAAGAAAGTAGATCTCTGATGCTTTTTCTTTCGACAATAGTTTCAGGAGCTACAATATAATCACCGATGAGAAGGGTTTTCATTTCAACATTTAGTCCAATAGATTTGAGAAGATCAGGTATTCCACTTTTTCTTTCTCGTTCATCTACAACTATGCGTAAATTTTCTAATTTTACCAAATCTAATTCTTGTAATTTGTTAATGTCTTATTTGAAATTATTTAATTCCTATTTTCTAGGGTTGTCAGCAGGTGAACTTCCTTGTGACATTGTAGCTCCGCCGGTTGAAGTTCCACTTTTCATCATTTCTGAGATTTTTGCCTCTTGTTCTTTTAAAGTCTCTTTTAGTCTACCCTCTTGTTTTTCAAGAACGGTGGAACGAGTTTTAGTTAGTTCTGTTCTTTCTTCAAGCTCATCTATCAGTTCTTTTTTTGTAGATTTTATCAAAATAGAACCTGCGTGTTTGTACACCATATCTTCATCTGACGCCTTTCTTAGTTCCTCAAGGGATTTATCAGTCTCAATTTTCTCCATTTCAATTTGTTGTTTTTGTTGCATTATAGCTTGAAGATTCTGCTGAGATTGTTGCATTTTCATTAATTGCTCTTGAAGCCAAGGGGGCATTTGTCCAGCCGACATGATACTTGAGAGATTTGAATTTCATTATATCTTTACCGGATGTAAAATTGCTCATGCGGAATAAAATTGCTCAATTCGTTGTTCAAGTAAATCTAGATAATCATCAGGATTTTTCATAAATTCCATACGAGTATTTTTTTCACTTGAAACAAGAATTACGATTTGCTCTACTTTTATCCCCGTAAGTTCCTTAAACATGACACCATACGATGTGGTTTGAATAAAATGATCTGTAAGCCATTCTTCTCGCTGATTGCTTCGTTTGGTCTTATAGTCGATAATGGATAGTTTTCCGTCATAATATGCAATACAATCAGAAGTTCCTGCTAGCTTCATTTTGTCACTATAAAGCCTTAATTCAATACCATGAATATCGTTAATTTTATCTATAAATGGAAGTAGATTTTTAAAATGAGCTTCAGAAAAGAGCCTAAATTTCTCACTAATTTCTTCACCGTTTAGATAATTTTCAATTAATTTGTGGGTTTCAGAGCCAATAACAGATGCCTGTTGAGTTATGTAATCTGCAGCAATTTCTTGTTCTCTCCAACTTTGCAAGCTTTGCTGTTTTTCTTGAGTTTGAGTTTTTTGCAGCATTGTTGTGATAGATGGGTAAATTACTCCACTTGGTGTTTGGTAATAGTGCCCTTCATCTTTTTCTATAAGTTCTGATTGTGTGAAGGTTACAGGGACGTGATTGAATTTAGTCATTTTATTTTCCTTAATCGCTTTTGGATAATAGCTTTTTGAAAAGTTTCTAAAAGCACTATTCAAAAATTATGGATCATTTACAGACTCGATGGTATCATAGCTTGCTTGGATTAATCGTAAGCTGGAATTAAGATTAGCTCTAAGATGAGGAATGTGATCTGATTCAATTGATATTACAATTTTATCTGTAAATTTCATTTTTGTATTTGTTGGGTTTTCCGGATAGAATTTGTTATCGGTGTTTATTGAATCAAAAATTGCTTTAGTTTTGTCTTTGTCATCAATAGTAATTTTTGCACTAAAGTTTGACGTCATATGCGGTTCCAGCAATCTTGAAATTACATTTTTTACAAGACCAAATTCCTACTGCATCTCTGGTAAATTTCTTAGAGCCACAATCAGGACAAATTCTTTTTTCCTTTAGTTGTAGATGGATTTTGGTATATTGTTTTCTAAGTTTAATCCCATATCTAGCTCCCAGTCCTTTTAGAGATTTTTTCTTGGCCATTTTATTAATTGCCTTTTGCTGCTTGTTTTATAGTTTCTCTAATTTGTGCACCAGTTTTAACTGAAAGTTCCCCACATTTGATAATTTCATCAAGTGTAAATCCACCATGGCCACCTTTTTGCATTGCAACTATGTTGCCATCAGAGTCAGTTGTAATTGTAACTCTACAATCCATGCTTGCCCACTCATCACCATTAGGATCAACAACAATATGACTTCCAATTTTTGCCATTGTGACAGATACTGGAATTGTAGTTGTAGGTAAATCTGATTCTGCCCCCTCTACAAGTGTTGGGACATCATCTATCATTTCCCATTTTGGCATTTTTGAATTAAGGAGAGCAGTGGTTGCAGCATAAGAGCATGCATCAAAGAGATTTCCATCATAATCTACAACTACAATATCAGCAAAAACACCCACAACAGATTTATTTTTTTGAATAACTAATTCAGATACATCAACCATATGACTTTCTCTAACTCCTCTATCTACAACTCTGGCTAATTCAATAACATCGGGATTAGGAGGACCAGTTTCGACGCTTGGATGAGATAAAGGCAAAAGTTCTGCAGTGCAAATAAAAATTCCTTTATCACCCATATCTGGAAAAGGTCTGTCAGGTTGAATTTTTACTCCACATATTGCTTCAGTGTCACCTAGTCTAACTCTTGCAGAGCCATTTGCTTTAGGAATTGCATTTGCTTCAATTATTAATTTTCTTGGTTCATCTAATGCTCTACCATCAATTCTTTTTCCCTGTTCTAACAATTCTAAAATTTGTGATTTTTTTAGTTCATCAATAACACTCTTCTGTGCCATTTATTGGTCGCCTCCATTTTGAAAATATTTTTCGGTTAGAGCTTTCTTTTGGAGTTCATAAACTATCTTACATCCTGCAATTCCTGTTTCAACACATTTCTTAAATTCCTCAGGATTCAAAACTCCATCTAATTGTAAAAGGGTTATTTTTTCAAGATTTGGCATATAGCCAATTGGCATATCGGCTTGACCTGCTTGATCTTCTTCATTATTTACATCAAGAATAATAGTATCAGCAACTTTTCCAGATGCACAAGCGGCAACCATATCTCTCATTGGAATCCCCGCATCAGCTAAGGCTACAGATGCAGCAGCTAGAGCTGCACAACGAGTGCCACCATCTGCCTGGAGAATTTCAATGAAAACATCTACTGCTGTTCTTGGAAATTTGTCTAGAATAACTGCAGGTAATAATGCTTCTTTGATTACCTTAGAAATCTCAATTTCTCTTCTAGAAGGAGCTGGATTTTTTCGTTCACTTACAGAAAATGGCTCCATATGATATCTTACTCTTAAAATTCCAGTATCAGTATCAGACATGTGTTTTGGATGAACATCTCGGGGCCCATAAACTCCAACAAGGATTTTGTTGTCCCCAAATTCAATATATGCCGAGCCATCAGCATTTTTCAAACCACCTGCTTTAATCATTATTCTTCTCGGTTCGTCAATTTTTCTACCATCACAACGAATTCCGTTTTCATCTAACAATACCATAGTACTATCCCGTCCACCCATTATGATTCACCTTTTGATTCTAACATTTCTTTTACTTGATCAGTCAAATTTGCGACGTGTGCGTGCTCATTGACCATTTGTATCGCTTTTTTAGCCTTTAATAATCCCTCGGGATTTTCACATGAAACTACTACCCATCCATTTTGTCCTATCGTGATTACAGCATTAGTTGCATTTTCAATAGTCTGGATCATGGTTCCTCTTTTTCCTATTAATCTTGGAACTTTGCTTGGGGAGATTTCTACTAAGTCACCAGAGTCTATTTTTCCAAGATCCCTGTCAGCTATTGTAATTAATGGATCACGTGTTCTATCAGAATTTGCAATTCTTGCTGCCACCAAATCACCTGATTTTAATTTTGAAGTAAGTTCATCTGAATGAGCTGAAAAATCACGACCAAAAACATCTTGAGCAGGTAAAAATCCAACATAGCATGAGTTGATATCAAGTTCCCATGATAATGAGGAATGAGAAATAACTTTGCCTATAACTAAATCATCGATTTTTGGTAGATATTGTGAAGTTAAAGAAATTACTTTTACAGAATCATCATATATTTCAGAAATTCCAATTGTGGTTGAAATTATTTTGTTTCCTTCAAGAATAACATTTTGTTCTGGTCTGAAAGGACCAGTTGTAACTAGATCTCCGGGGATAACATATTTTCTTCTATTATCCATTACTTCATTACCTCAACTGAAGCAGAGCCTTTGGTTATAGAACCTAACCTGTCTATCACGTTGGGCCTTGCTGCAGCGGGTATTTCAAGTATTGCTTTTAATGATCCATTATTTTGCCATTCTTCATTTTTTAGAGAACCTACTGATTTTAAAACGGCGTAAGATTGAGATGCAAATTGTGCGGGGATTGTTATTTCAAGAGTCAAGTTTTCAGATTTTAAAGGAATGATAGAACGTAATTTTTCTACAATGTCCTTTACTTGCTCATCAATATTTTTTTGAGGTTCTATAGAAACTCGTGCATCCTTCATTGCTTGTTCAATTCTTATTGGAGGATGTGGTAAATGAGTTCTAGGATCTACATAGGTTTTTGAGATGAATTCTACAAGTTGCCTTCTTTTCTCTTCTACCATTTTCCGTCTTTGTTCAGTTGTAAGATTAAGATCACCTTTTTGAAGAATTATTTGAGCAATCTCTGTTGCATCCTCTGTTTTGAAGGCTTTCAATAATTTCTCTATTGAAGGTTTTGTACCTTTGCTAGAATCAGTATAGATATCATCAGAAACTAAGACTGAGGAAATATCTTTTTTCTTTCCCAGTTTGTACTCTAGCGCAGGGTCTGGTTTTACCAAAATCTCAAATTTTTCTCCTTCATAGGAATACTTTACTACCGTAATATCGGCCATTAATGAAATTAGGTAATACTAGTAGGTATTTATCTATGCGTGAAACTAGCTAGATTTTTATTTGGACTTTGAAAATTTTCTTTTAAGATTTGTCTTCTTTAGAGATTATTTCAAAAGATGAGAATAAAATGTCAATAAAGCTTAAAGACATTCCATTACAGTATGCAAATGCCCTAAGGCGAATATGTCTAAATGGAGTTCCCATTTTTGCAATAGACACAGTGGATATTATAGAAAACTCATCAGTTTTACCGGATGAAGGTCTAGCACATAGATTAGGGTTAATACCAATAAAGACAGATTTGACAAGATTTAATGAACCATCAAAATGTGACTGTCAAACTGAAACAGGATGTTCAAATTGTAAAGTAATGTTAGTTTTAGATTCTGGAGACACCGATGTAACTAAAGCTATCTTAACTGATGAATTAACTTCAGAAGATGAGTCTATCAAACCAGTTTCGGATAAAATCCCTATTGTTCAACTAGCTCCAGGACAACGAGTGAAAATTGAATGTTATGCAAGACTTGGACGGGGGCGTGAACATGCTAAATGGAACTCTTCTAATATTGCAACTCTAGTAGAAACAGACAAAGAAAATGAGAGAATTCTTACAGTAGAGACAACTGGAGCCTTAAATCCTGAAGAAATAATTCTTGCAGGAGTAGAAGAACTTGGAAATAAAATAGAAGAGTTCAAAGACATGGTTGAGCAATTAAAAGAATAATTCAAGCATACACATTATATTTGGGTTTTAAACCGCATTATTCACATGACTAGTCAAGTAGTAATACAAATGGCAAAGGATCTAAAGAAAGCATCTACCAAAAATGATGCTCCGATTTGGGCCAAATTGGCAGAATACGCATTAAAGCCTTCTATTGCTAGGAGAGATATCAATCTGTACAAGATTGGTCAGCTTACTAAAGATAATGACACTGTAGTTTTTCCAGGAAAAGTTCTTGGAACTGGAATTGTACCACATAAAATTACACTAAGTTCGTTTTCCATTTCAGAATCTGCCGCCAATAAAATTATAGAAAGTGGTGGAAAATTAATCTCGTTTTCAGATTTAATAGAGAAAAACCCTACAGGAAAAGGAGTCGTTTTACTTGGCTAGTCAAGAAAACATAGTTTCAATTAGCGCTCCGATTGTAGTAGATGCAACAGATCACATTGCAGGAAGATTATCATCTAATGTGGCAAAATTACTTCTAAATGGCAACAGAGTGTCAGTAGTTAATTGTGATAAGATTATGATTAGCGGAACTAGAAGTAATATCATTAGCGAATATAAGGAATTTTTAGAAATTAACAGTATTAATCATTGGAAGCATGGTCCAAAACATCCAAGAAGACCTGATACAATAATGAAAAGGATGATCAGGGGAATGCTACCAAGAGAAAAACCATCAGGAATAGCAGCTCATAAAAGACTTCGTACTTTTATTGGAAGCCCAAAAGAAGTAAAATCATTTAAAAAAATTAAATTTGAAAAAGCAATGATCAAAAAAGTTTCATCAAACTATACAACTATGGCAGAACTTGGAAGAACTATAGGGTGGACTGAATGACCGTACCCAAAACAGAAATCTATTTTGCAACTAGAAAGACTGCTAGTGCCCACGTATACATTACCAAAGGCAAAGGAAAAGTAAGAATAAACAATGTTCCAGTTGAAATGTTACCTCAAGAAACAGCACGAGAAGTAATTCTTGTGCCTCTTGAAATTACTGGTGATTTGAGAGATAAAATCGACATTTCAATTAGAGTCAGAGGTGGAGGAGTAATGGGTCAAGCAAGTGCAATAGCTGTTGGAATTTCAAGAGCATTAACAGGTTGGACCAAATCCAAAAAAGAGCCAAAGGATCACCCATTTCCAAAATCAACACGAGAAGATCTTAGACAGAGAATTACAGATTTTGACAAGTATTTGATCAGCGGTGATGCTAGAAGAAAAGAGCCAAAGAAATTTGGTGGCCCAGGCGCTAGAAGAAGAAAACAAAAATCATACCGTTAGACCGTGAAAGCAGTAATTTTAGCTGGCGGGAAAGGAACTAGAGGAAAACCATATACTGAATATTTTCCAAAGGCTATGACTCCAATTAATGAAAAGCCTTTGATTGATTACATTGTTAGATATCTAAACTCCTTTGATTTTGTTAAAGAAATTATCATCATTTCTGACTTTAATGGATTGGGAGGACAGATTAAAAATTATTATCAAAATCCAAAAATTAGTAAAAAAATTTCTTTTGTTCAAGATTCACAAAGTGGAACAGGTGGAGATCTTTTACATGTTGGAAAAAAGCTAGATGATGAATCAGGGTTTATTTTGTGGTTTGTAGATAACTTGTGCGCAATAGATCTCAAAAAAATGCACGAACATTTCATAGAAAAGAAAAGTACGGCATGCATCGCAACCAGAACAAAAAGAAAAGAAGAAACAGGATTTGCAATAGTAGAGAAAGGAATCGTAAAACAATTCAAAGAAAAACCCACTATGGAATTACCAATGTCGGAATGTTTAGGGATTTACATTTTAGGGAAAGATATCGTTAGAAGAATAAAGGCAAAATCAAAACAAAAGGAGATCAACTTATCATTTGATATTCTACAAGATCTATCAAAAGAAGGAAAAATTAGTGCTTTTGATATTGGAGATAAACAATGGATAGATGTAGAATCTCCAATGACATTAGAGAGAAACCAAAAAGAAGTTAAAAAAATTATAAAACAGATGGGATTTTAGACTGTTTTTCAAATTCGGAAATTTTATCTTCAAATTGCATAGTTTGAGAAATATCATCTAATCCTTCTAAAAGAATTTTCTTTTTGTGAGAATCAATTTCAAATGAAATTTGTTCAAAGTTTGTTTTTAAAATCTGGTTTTCAAGATCTACTTCTAATTCTCCTGATTCATTTTTTAATTTTTCAACAGTTTTTTCTTCTAATTTAATGGGTAAAATCCCATTTTTGAAGCAATTGCTATAGAAAATATCTGCAAAAGAAGGCGCTATTATGACTGAAAATCCATAATCTTGTAGAGCCCATACTGCATGTTCTCTACTAGAACCACATCCAAAGTTTTCTCCAGTTACAAGAATCTTTGAGTTTTGATATTTTTTGTCATTTAAGATAAAATCTTGTTTTTGATTTTCATTTTCGTCGTATCGCCAATTGAAAAACAAGTATTTCCCAAATCCAGATTTTTGGACCAATTTTAGGAATTGTTTTGGAACAATTTGATCAGTATCTACATTTACCTGATCTAGTGGAGTGACAATTGTTTTTATTTTTTTAAATTTATCCATATTAATTCAAATCCAATTTCCTAACATCAACAAAATGTCCTTCCAATGCAGCAGTTGCTGCCATGACTGGACTAACTAAATGAGTTCTGCCCCCTACACCTTGTCTTCCTTCAAAATTTCGATTTGAGGTACTGGCACATCTTTCACCCGGAGATAAAATGTCAGGATTCATTCCTAAACACATACTGCATCCAGCTTCTCTCCATTCAAAATTGGCATTAGTAAAAATTTTATCAATTCCCATTTCTTCTGCTTGTTTTTTTACCATTTGAGATCCTGGTACCACCATGGCTCGAACATTTTCAGAAATCTTTTGACCTTTAATTACTTTAGAGGCCTCGATTAAATCTTCCAGTCTGGCGTTGGTACATGATCCAATAAACACTCTATCAATTTTAATTTCAGTGATAGGGGTGCCTGGTTTCAGATCCATGTATTCAAGGGCTTTCTCGGCTGCCTTTTTTTGATTTTGATCACCTTTGGAATAATCTTCAGGGGAAGGAATAGATTCAGTGACATCACATGTCATGCCAGGATTAGTACCCCAACTTACTTGAGGAGCAATATTGTCAATGTGAAGGGTGAAGGTCTTGTCAAATTTTGCATCAGGGTCTGTTTTGAGATTTTCTCTCCAATATTCTACAAGGGACTCGTAGTTTTTTGGAGTATATTTTCTATTTCGAAGATAATCAAACGTTTTTTCATCTGGAGAAACAAGTCCTGCTCTTGCACCAGCCTCAATGGACATGTTGCATACTGTCATTCTCTGCTCCATAGAAAGGTCAGTTATTCCTTCACCTGAATATTCCACAACAGTGCCTGTTCCACCAGCTGTACCAATATTTTTAATAATTGACAAAACAATATCCTTGGCAGTTACTGCGTGAGGGTTTTTCCTTTTTCCTTCCACTTTAATTTCAAAAGATTTTGGCTTTTCTAACCAAATGGTTTGTGATGCTAAAACATGTTCCACATCACTTGTACCTATTCCGAATGCTAATGCTCCAAATGCTCCGTGAGTAGAGGTATGACTATCACCGCAAACAATTGTAGAGCCAGGTAAAGTGATTCCTAATTGAGGCCCAATAACATGTACAATTCCTTGATTAGGGCTGTTTATGTCAAATAATTTTATACCAAAATCTTTGCAGTTTTTTTTCAAAGTTTGAATTTGAATGGCAGATGTTTGGTCTAATATTGGTAAACTTCGATCGTTTGTGGGAACGTTATGATCCATTGTGGCAATAGTTAGATCAGGTCTTCTAACAGATCTGTTATTCGTTCTCAACCCATCAAAAGCTTGCGGTGAAGTTACTTCGTGAACAAGGTGTCTGTCGATATATATCAATGAGGGACTGTTTTCTTTTTCTACAACAATATGAGCATCCCAAATTTTTTCAAAAAGTGTTTTTCCCATTTTAATCCTAATCTGGTTTGTATTTGAAAAGGCCGCCAGCTTGTACTATTTTTCCAATAATTTCTGAAAATGGTTTCATTTTGTATGTTTGATTTTTTGTAATATTTTTGATTTCATTCAAGCTGATATCGATATCAATTTCATCACCTTCTGAAATATTTTGATAAGCATTTTCATCAATTTCTATAGGCAACAAAAAAGCACCATCTACTGCATTTCTATAAAAAATTCTTGCAAAAGAAAGAGCAAGAACTGCCTTTATTCCTGAATGGGAGAGAGCGATTGGAGCATGTTCTCGAGACGAACCACATCCAAAATTTCTGCCAGACAAGATAAAATCTCCATCTTTTACCTTAGAATGAAAATTTGGGTCTAATCCCTCCATAGCATGAGTAGCCAATTCAGCATAATCATGGATTTTGAGGTATTGTCCAGGGATTATGACATCAGTGTCAATGTTATCCCTAGGATATTTGATCACGTTTCCTTTCAATTCAAGTCCCTCGGATCAGTAATTTTACCTGTGATAGCAGATGCCGCAGCGACAAGTGGAGATGAAAGATAAGTTTGAGATTCTACATGACCCATTCTTCCTGGAAAATTTCTATTTGTTGTACTGATACAAATCTCATCTTTTGCTAACACGCCCATATGAGCTCCACAACATGCCCCACAAGTTGGAGGTCCAACGGTTGCCCCCGCATCTAAGAATATTTTCAAAAGACCATTCTCCATTGCACGTTTGTAAATAGAAATTGTAGCAGGTAAAACTTCAGTTCTGATTTGTACTTTTCTTCCTTTAAGGATTTTTGCAGCTGCTTCTAGATCTTCATATTTTGCTCCAGTGCAAGAGCCAATGTATGATTTGTCCAAATCAACATTCGGAGCCTCTCTTACAACAACAGTGTTTTCTGGTGAGAATGGTTTTGCAACAGTTGGTTCCATTTCTGAACTTTCGTATTCGTATACTTTCGCATATTCTGCATCTGAATCTCCGTTAACGAGAGTGATGTTAGTAGCACCTCTTCTTGTGAGATAGTCCACTACCTTTTGATCTGGTTCTACAATTCCATTCTTTGCGCCAGCTTCTGTTGTCATGTTACACAGAGTGAGTCTACTTTCTACGGACATCTCATCTATTCCACTTCCTCCAAATTGCATTGTTCTATATGCACCTCCATCAGTTCCTATATCTCCAATTATCTTTAAGATTACATCTTTTGCCATTACATGATCTGGTAATTTACCATTCAGCTTAAAGTATAAAGTTTCAGGAACCTTGAACCAAATCTTTCCATTCAATAAAACATATGCAATATCAGTATGACCCAAACCACATGCAAACGCACCTATAGCACCTGTTGTGTTTGTATGAGAATCACCTCCAACATATACATCACCAGGTAAAACAAGGGCTTCTTCATGAGATAAAGTATGGCAAATTCCATATTGTCCCATTCCATATTTGAAGTGTTTTTCTATACCATAATTTTTTGTGAAATTTTGTAATTTTACAATATTTTCAGCAGAAATTTTTTCGGCGGAAGGAACAAAATGATCTTCGGCTACCCATACCTTAGAAGGATCCCATAATTTGTCTACATTGATTCCTTGTTTTTTTAATTTATCAAATACCTTAATTACGCCAGGGCCTGAAACATCATGAATCATCACCTTATCGATATTTGCAAATATCACATCATCAGGCGACACTGTATCTCTACCTGATCCTCGAGCCAGAATTTTTTCCACAATATTCATAATCGAAAAAGTCTTCTTTACAGATTAAAAGCTTTTCAGAAGAATAAAAAAGAAAAGAAATTCCTTACAAATTATGTCACTTAATGTATCAGCCTTACTTTCAGAAAGAAAAAATGCCAAGTTTGATGTTTTTGAGGCATTATTAGAAACATTAGAAAAAAATAAGATGAAATTACAAGAAAATGATGTTTTGGTAATTTCAACAAAATATATCTCAAATTCACAGGGAAGGATAGTTAATGCGAATAATATCAAAGTTTCAAAGAAAGGGTTAGAGACGTCTAAAAAATTTCATATGAAACCTGAAATTGCAGAGATAATTCTTAGAGAAACAGATAAGATTTTTGGAGGAATTGCAGGTTTTGTAATTACCTCAGCAGAAAATATTATGGCTCCAAACGGTGGGATTGATAAATCAAATGCAAAAAAAGATCATGTAATACTGTATCCAAAAAATCCATTTTTATTATCAGAGCAAATCAGAAGAAAAATATTTTTAAAATTCTCAATCCATGTTGGATTGATCCTTGTAGATAGTCGCTTGATGCCTGCACGAGTTGGTACATCAGGTGTTGCAATTGCTTGTGCTGGAATTGAACCGGTGTTAGACATGAGGTCAAAAAAGGATCTTGACGGAAATCCATTAAAAGTTACATTTCAAGCAGTGATAGATAATATCGCAACTATAGCAAATCACAAAATGGGAGAAGGGGCAGAATCAAAACCTTTTGCAATAGTTAGGGGTTCGGGAGCTCAATTAACAGATAGGAAAATTAGTCCTTCTGAAATGGCAATATCCCCAGACCAATGTGTCTATGTTAGAGGATTGGCAAATACGTAAGTGTTGATAATTTCCCCTTGTGCTTTAAATAGAAGTTTTCTTTGGGTCAGTCAATGGAGTATATTACAAGTTATCCAAAAACAGTATCATTTCTAGATGGGTTAAAACATAAAATTAATGTAGACAGTAAAGAAGGGTTAGAGCAACTTCACATTGTCGTTAAGAAAAATTTTGATGAACTATTACAAATTTTTACCTTAGAGGGATTTACTAAAGTAAAATTAGAACACAAACAACCAGATCAAATTGGAAATGGCCTAAATCTTAAATTAAAAAAACCTTGGGAAATGCATGTAAGAATGGTAGATTTGAAAAAAGGGTTAATAGGAATTCATGCCGAAGTAGAAGTATCTAGAGATTATATTCAACATTTATTTTCTCAGAGAACACCCGTGGTTTACGAAGTAGAAGAAATTTTGAAAAAATATCAAGTAGAGTATGATATTTGGCACGATAAAATCAAAAAAAATGTTCTAACAATTTTTGACAACTATAAAGTAAAGCTTTCAACACCAAGCATCCCAGTTTTTGCTTGGAAACCAATGATGTTTGTAATTAGTACAGTTAGCATATTTTATCTCTGGAAATATATCAATACAATTTAGAGCATAAAAGATAGAAATCACTAAATGCCCAAGGTTTCTTCTTTGGTCAATTCAAGAAAGACCTTATCCCCTACTGCTAAACCCATTTCTTTGTATTCATGCATTTCAAGTTTTAATTGAGTAATCCCACTTTGCATGCCAAATCCACCGCCTCCACCAGACAACATTTTGTTTAAATCTTTCATCATATCGTTCATGTTAGTGAATCCCATGACTTTGGACCCTCCAAATTGATTTTGAGGAGAGGAAGTTCCTTCCTTAAAATCTTTAATCGAGGAAAGTGAAACTACTACATATGGCGCCCCTTCAGGTGAGGCATCAATACTTTTTACTACATATTCTTTCTTCATGGATTAGATAAAAAATTCATGCCTTATAATTTTAGTTTTTATTGGAATTTTTACAATTTTTCAAAATTTTGAAGATTTAATTACAAAATTCATGATTTTGAAGTAGTGTCAGGAAATGATTTGAGAACAAATCTAAGATACTATGGAATATCACCATGGGAGATTGAAGTGTTGTACAGTTATCTTAATGCAAGATTTTCTATTTCCCAAGAAGAAATTGAAGCTGATGATGAAGATTTTGTGAGTTTTCTTGATTGGGATATTCCACTTGCATTTAATGAAGAATTTTTTAAGTGGTTTGAGTATAAACGGTGGGAACAGATCAAAGCTGTTTTTAAAGAAATGAAGAGACGGCGAGGATCAGGAAATGCAATAAAGATAAAAATAAACTTTTTAGGTAATCCAAAAATTTCATTTATTTTAGATACGGAAGAAAAACAATGGTATGATATTGCCGTAGAGAAAATAGATTTTGTTTTAGAATTACTTCCATATCATATGGATCCTGAAAAATTACCCTCAGATGTTTTGGAATTGATTTACAGGTTTGATCCAAAATCAGTCAGATGGCGTCTAAATTTTGCAATATCAAAAGAAAAAAAATACATCTTTAGAGGAGATATCTGGACTCCACTTAACTGAGATCTTTTTGTAATGGCTCCAAAAGCCCATGGAGTTCTTTGTATTTTAATTCTAAAAAGTCTAATGCATCAGTAAGTTTTTTTGATTTACCATATTTGTAACGAACAAGTTCACGATGATGCCAATAGGTTTTTTTATCTTCTATAGAGATTGTTGTAAAATAATCTACTCCTTTCAAATTATCAGGAAGTTTTACATCATGAGGGAAAAGAAACTCTACAATAAACCATTCATCTCCATCAGGATAATCTGAACCCGTCTCAATATCAAAAAAAATATGCAATAAATTCGATTGCATTAGACCATCGTCAATAATTGAAGGATGTTTAATTCCTGATTTTTTGAAATCAAGATTTATCAACTTAGGTTCAAAGAATCCTTTGATGATAGATTTTCTAAAAATTTTATTTGCTTCGTTTATGTTCAACCGCAAAATGATCTACAAACAAACTAGACTATAACTTCTTAGGTAATCCAATTCTAGACTTTCATCGAGTCTAGTATTTTTGAAACGTCTGTGATAGGAATGCCATCTTTAGAAATATTTTGTTTTGCAGGAGGATTTTCCAAGTAATTTGGTATTTTATCGGTTAGCCTTGTAGTAAATGGAGAAATAATTTCATTTTTGTAAAATATTCCAGTGGGAATTTTATTGCCCCACTCTAGAGATTTAATTAAGGCTTGAGCTAATTTTTCATCTATTTCATCTGCGTAATGGACCACAGGATCAAAGTGAATATCTTCCAATTTGTAAATTCTGGAGTGTCTTTCTATAGATTCCTTAGCAAGATCTTCACCAGCATACCAATCTCTGGTATTGAGATCATTGTATGTAGGACATGGCTGTAAAACATCTAGAAATGAAAGACCCTTATGCTTGACAGCCTGTACAATCAAATCTTTGAGATGCCTAACATCATAGGAATAAGCACGTGCTACAAATGTAAATCCACTTGCTACTGCTAATCCAATTGGATTTACATTATAATTTGTGTTAGGAGAAGGAAGCGATTTTGTTTTTTCACCTAATTTCAATGTAGGAGAAGCCTGTCCTTTAGTTAATCCATAAACACCATTATCAAATATAATGTAAGTCATGTCAATATTTCGTCGTCCAGCAGCAACAAAATGACCAGCTCCTATTCCTAGTCCATCACCATCTCCTCCTACTGCTACTACAGTCATTTCTGGATTTGCAAGTTTTCCACCTTGAGCAAATGTCAAAACTCTTCCATGAAGTGTGTGAATACCATATGTATTGATAAAATGAGAAGTTTTTCCTGAACATCCTATCCCAGAAAATATGGTAGCTTTGTCACGTTCAATTCCCATTTCAGCTAATGCCATCTGTCATGCGTTTACTATTCCAAAATCACCACATCCGGGACACCAATCATTATGTACTGTAGTTTTGTAATCAGCCAGTTTAAGAGCCATGTTCTAAAACCTCTCTCTTGTCTGCGTTATTTTCAATTATCCTCTTTAAAGAATCATAAATTTCAGTGCTTGTCATCCCTCTTCCAGTATATTTTAAAATAAAATAATCAATTTCTTTTGTAACATTTTGTTTGAAGATTTTTCCCAATTGACCTGAATGATTCGCCTCAATATCAATAATAGTTTTTACGTTTTCAAGCAATGATTTTACATTTTCAGCAGGGAAGGGATGAAGTAATTTTATCTGAATAAAACCAATGTTAATTCCCTCCTTTTTGAGCATTTCTAGCGCATCTAATATTGGGCCTTTAGTAGAACCCCAAGAGATTATTGTATAATCATGAATGCCATAGGAAACTATTTGTTCCTCTTCAGGAACTTGCTTTAAAATCAAATCTAACCTAGACATTCTTTTATCCATCATTTTTATTCGCATTTGAGGATCCTCTGAAATATGACCAAATTCATCAGACTCATCTCCAGTATTCCAAAAAATACCATTATCTAGTCCTAGTCTTGAGCGTGGTGAAATGCCATCATCGGTAAAAGCAAATCGTTTGTACTCACCTTCTATCTTATCAAGTAGTTTTCCTCGGTTAATTGTAATTTTTTGCGGATCAAATCTTTTACATGTTACAACAGAGCTTGAAAGAAATTTATCCATCATGTGAATTACAGGAACCTGATATACATCAGCATAGTTAAAACATCTTCCAGTATCATAGAAACTTTCTTCAATGTCACCTGAGGCATATACAATTTTTGGAAAATCTCCAAAACTTCCGGTAACTGCAAATAACAAATCATCTTGTCCATGTCTTGTAGGAAGACCAGTAGAAGGGCCACTTCGTTGATACACTGTTAAAACAATTGGAACCTCATTCATTCCTGCCCAACCTATCGCTTCTGCCATTAAGGCAAAACCAGGCCCAGATGTAGATGTAGATGACCTTGTTCCAGTCAATGCAGAACCAATCATCATCCCAATTGCAGATATTTCATCCTCTGTTTGAATTACAGTAGTTGAACCAGGTCTATCATCATGAACTTCTAAAATTTCATTTGATTCAAGAAAAACGCTTTCGTCAGATGCAGGAGTAATTGGATAATATGATTGGAATCGACAACCGCTAACTATCTTTCCTATTGATGTTCCCTGATGTCCTTGTACAAGGATAGTATCAGGTTGTTTTTCAGTTCCAGGTAAAGCAAAAGAGAAATCAGTGAATTTTGACGCCGCATAGTTGTAAGAATAAGTTGCGGCTTGTTTGTTTATCTCTGCAATTTGTGGTTTTTTGGAAAATATAGAATCAATTGATTTTAGTAATGATTCAGATGGCATTTTTATCAAACCCAAAGAAAGAGCTACACCTATGACATTAAACATTCTAACCATCCCTTTCAATCTTGGATTTTCAGTTTCTTCTGCGAGCCTTGCCAGAATGGTCTTAAAAGAGACAGGATAAAGATTAACTCCTTTTTCTCTGGCTATCTCAAGTACACCATCTATAGTAAATGGTTTATTTTTTGATTCTAATTCTTTATGGAGTCGTTCTTTAAAATAATTGTCAAGAGTATGCACAGAATCTGTGGAGATTTTTTCTAAATCAGAATCATAAATTATTCCTCCTCCAGGCATCACTTCGCTATAATGTCTAAAAATTGTTTCAGCATCAAAAGAGATCATCAAACTAACATCATTAACATTTGAATGAATTAATTTATCAGAAACTCTAACTGTGAAATAACTATGGTCGCCTTTGATGTTTGAGTGGAATTCTCTTTTTCCAAATATTTGATAGCCTAACTCAGCGCAAACCTTTGAGAAAACATTAGCTCCGGATTCTACACCACTTCCTTGTGGTCCACCAATTAACCAAGAAAAATCAACAGAACTCAATGATTACCACCTAGTTTTTCTTAATATTAATAATATGGTGAAATAATTTTACTAACCACCTGTAGCTGCATCAAACAGTGCACATTCACATTTATCACGTTCTCCGCAATACGGACAAACACAAACACATTTTTCAATAGAATTTCCACATTCTACACAAATTGCAAATTCTTCTTCGTCTTGCTCGGAACTCATCTAGAAAGTCTAGAAAGAAATCGTATAAATGGTTTAAGATAAATTTCATTGATGATGGAAAAAAAAAGAGTGTTTCTCACGAGAACTCTTCATGATTTTGCATTAAAAGAATTAAAAAAACGATATGAAATTGAAGTTCATTCTGGAAAGATCCCCATTCCTAGAAAAAAATTGGAATCTAAAATTAAAGAAATTGATGGACTTGTTTGTTTTCCATATGATATGATTGACAGTGAATTACTTGGCAAGGCAAAAAATCTCAAAATCATAAGTACCTATAGTGTGGGTTTTGACCATATTGACACAAAATATGCAAAAAAAAATAAAATTCGAGTCGGATATACCCCTGAAGTTCTCACTGATGCTACGGCAGATCTTGCTTTTTCTTTAATTATAGATGTGATGCGTAGAGTTTCCGAGGGAGATAGAACAATTAGAAAAGGAAATTGGAGGGAGATTTATGGAGCATATGACTATGTTGGTACTGATTTACAGAAAAAGACCCTAGGCATTTTTGGATTGGGTAGAATCGGGAGTACTCTTGCTAAACGTGCAAAATCATTTAACATGAATATAATTTATCACAATAGAAAATCTGTTTCGAAAACTAAAGAAAAATCACTTGGCGTAAAATACGTATCATTTAACAAATTAATCAGTCAGAGTGACGTTATATCAATTCATGTTCCCCACACAAACCAGACAGATCAGTTATTTGATAAAAAAATATTAAAAAAAATGAAAAAAACAGCATTTCTGATTAATACATCTCGAGGGGAAAATAATTAACGAGATAGATCTCATAGAATCTTTAAAGAAAAAAATTATTGCAGGTGCGGCACTTGATGTTTTTGAATCAGAACCAATTGGAAAATTTCATCCATTTACAAAAATTCAAAATATTACTCTAGCACCTCATATTGGAAGTTCCACTAAAGAAACAAGAGCCAAAATGGCAGAAATTACAGTAAAAAATCTTCATATGGGCATTAATGGTAGAAAGCCAAAATATTCAGTAGGGTTTTAGAGAATGCATTCTAAATTTAGCCACTATTTGTTCGGAAAAAAATACGGCGGTTTTTATATAAACAGTATTACTTACTAGCAAGTTGAAAAAATTCAAACATACCAATGAAGAATTAGAATTAGCAAAACAAGAAACTGAAAAAGAAAAGAAGAAAAAAGAATTACTAAAATGATATTTTTCTCTTGTCTTTTCAGACAAGATTTTTTTATTTTACATTTGGATTATAGAACCATACTTTTGACGTAAGTCATCATAGACTTTTTTTCTATCAAAATTAAGATTTTTCTGTTCATCATACATTTTAGTAAAAAATGCTGCAAGAACACGCTCACCTTCTCCATCAAAAAATCTTACGCTAAAGCTAATACGGTCAGGTCTTTTTTCTTGAATAAATTCAATATTTTTTATCTTTTCAGAATTAATATGAATGTGAGCTGGGTCATCATTATTCCCAATTGTTATCCAGTTTTCTCGTTGTTTAATATTAAGAGAATTACTTTTAATTTCACTTGTTGCAGAGGTGTTTTTTACTATCAATAAAATATCTTCAATTTTTACTAAATCTGACAAAATTTCAAATAACAACAATTCAATTAAAAGGTGAAATTATTTCAATTTTTAAAATTTTTTATATCTAATTGAATGAAATCATCCTCATCGCCATGAATACAATCAGTTCCAACTGCTTTTAATGGTGAAAACCCAATTTTTCCAGAAAGAATTTTTCCTTCACCTTGAAGAATTTGGATTTTACCTGACACAACTTGTTTATGTTTCTGACACGTAACTCCAACCATATATTCATCTGGATCCACCGTTACAGAAACGATAAATTCTGGTGGATTAACACAAGGTTTTCCGTGTTCTGTTATTGAACACTTGTTAGGCAACACATTAGATATGGGTTTTTTATACGATATTAAGATTGATTGAGACATATTGAATTTAATATCAAGGAATACAAAATAAGATAGAAAATCATTGACGCATAATTTTGATCTAGTAATTATTGGTGGGGGGATTCTTGGAACTTCTTTATCATATTTTTTGTCTCATCTAAACAAATCAAAACAAATTGCTGTGATAGAGCAGGCCCATAATGTTGCCTTTCACACCAGCGGTAGAAATACAGGTAAAGTTCACGCTCCATATCTGTACAATCCAGAAAAGAAAAAGATGTTTGCAAAGGCAGCTTATCATGGGTACGATATGTGGAAAAAATATTCCAAAATCAAAGATTTGCCTTTCAAAGAAGATGGAGTGATAGAGGTCTCACGAGACAAAAAAGGGACCAAGGTTTTAGAAAAATATCTCAAATGGGGAAAAGAAAATGGATTGCAAGATGATGAAATTAGATTATTAACTAAATCCGAATTAAAAAAAATAGAGCCTGAAATAAAATGTGATGCAGCTCTTCAGGTACACAGAGATGCATCTACCGACTATTCTGTAATTACAAAATCTTTAATGAAAGACAGTAAACAAAATGGTATAAAATTTCTTTTAGATACCAAAGTCACACACTTAAAAAACAAAGAAGGTAAATGGAAAATCACATTAAATCATGAACATGAAATTTTTTCAAATTTTATAATAAATGCAGCTGGAGGGGAATCCATAGATATTGCACATGAAATAGGTGTTGCAAAAAATCTTACTGATGTTCATTTTAGAGGAGAATATTGGAAAGCTCCAAAAGAATATCATAATTTAACAAAGACAAGTGTTTATTCTGTACCAGCATTTCCAGATTATCCTTTTTTGGATCCTCATTGGATCATAAGAGTTGACGGCACTTGTGAAATTGGACCAAATGCAGTACCAGTGTTTAGTCCCTATGGATACAAAAGATCTGAAAATCTTAAAGAATTTATTCCAAAAATGTTAGAAATGCTTGGATCAGGAGCTAGAAAGGCAATATTTGATAAACAATTCCAACAGCTTGCAATGAATGAAATTCAATCATCAATGTCAAAATCAGCAATGATTGATAGAGTGAAGAGTTTTCTTCCGAAGATCGATGCTGACAAAATTACAGAAAAAGGAACAGCTGGAATAAGATCCTCCGTCATTGATGAAAAGGGAAAATTTGTGCCAGATGTGATCTTGCTAGATGATTCGATGTCTTTTCACATCTTAAATTATAATTCACCAGGTGCAACAGGTGCATTACCATTTTCTGCTCACATTATCAACAGACTAAATGAGAATGGATTTTTTAAAAATGAGAGTCCAGACAGTCAATGTGGACCTTGGAAATTCAGTGATATAATTGAAAAAATATCCACGTGATGGGATCCGTAACATTTGTCAGAAACAAATGTTAATGACAGAGATTAATATCAATTAGTGATTTGTGTAACCTGTGAGGGGATCTTTATCGGTTTTACTAATTGGAATTTTATTAACTAGTAGTGTTGTTTCCCAGATTTCTCCAGTTTTTGGAGAACCTAAAACAGATGAACAAAATGAGCACGGGGAAAAAAATGGAAGCATTCTAGAATTCACTAGTGGTGTCGTATTGCTTGCAAGTAGTACAACTACCATTTGTCATGTACCTCCAGGTAATCAAAATAATGCACACATGATTACTGTTGGAACTTCTTCTTTAACAGCGCATATTAACCACGGAGATAGTGCAAAATATTGTGAAAATGAGATGGTTGTAATTCAAGAATTCTCATCAGAAAACATTGTAACTGGTAGTAGTACCACTCTCACAGAGGCAATAGAGTTTATGGATGAAATTGTTCTTAGTACAACTTCCGATTCAAAGATAGGACCTGCAATATCACAAGTAGCAAAACTACACCAATTGTTTGCCCATGAAGATAAAGAAACAAAAAAAGAGTTTCAGAAAGCGTTTCTCGAATTCATAAAAAAGATCAAAGAGATAACAAAAAATGATCAGGGAGTAATGGGCAAAAAAATTCTAAATGATCTTGGAAAGGCCTCTATAAAAATAAATTTAGAAATTGAAAAAGATGAAAGAAAAGAGGATCACAAAAATAAAATAAAAACGGCCATAAAATTAGGGATTGAAAAAGAAGAGCTTCAAAAAATCAGAAATCAAATTTCCATGGCCAAAATCAATCACAATGCAGATACTGATGAGTTTGAAAAATTGGTAGAAACAGAAAGGAAACTGCTAACAAAAGTGTTGATTTCTGAGGCTAAATCTAATGGTGAGAAAATTACAATTGAAAAAATAAAGGAAATAGGTAAGAAATCATCAGAAATAGTAGATAATAATCATAAAACCAATACTGAAAAAGGAAATTCTGACAACAATAAAGGAACAGGATCTAATGACAAATCAGATAAAGGCAACAACAAAAATGACAAAAAATCCCAAAAATCTAGTGGTAAAGGTAAAGGAAAAAACAAGTAAATTTGAAGAGAATTGATCTCAAGTGATTTTCGAATAGGAATTTTGGAATATTAGCAAATCTTATAACATCTATAAAATAGCAAAAAATCTGACAAAATATGGCTAGATGTAAAAGATGTGGGCGCGAGATGGAAAACCAAAGAGAGGGGTTCTGCTCATTATCATGCTATAATTTAGATTTGCAAGAGCAAATAGATTCAATTGGAAAAACCAGTATCATTTCAACAAAAAAGGTAATTTGACAATAGATCATTTTCACAAATTAAATTATTCCCAAAAATAGAGTAGTAAAACATTAATCATTATTCTAATTTGAAAGTACAGTTGAACAAAATTTTTGGATTGGTATTTACATCAATTTTGATCACGAGTGTATTTTATGTCAGTCAAAACGTATTTGCAAGTCCATTTTTTTCAAATGGATATTTTACTGAGAATGGGATAGAATGGTGTGAAGAAAATCTTCCTTTGTATGAAATTTTAGGTGACAAATTTTTTGAGCATCATAAACATTCGTTAGAATCTAGAGTTTGTGCAAGTCTTTATCAGGATTATTATTGGACTTATGAAGGTCCAGACAGAGTAGAAAAATTAATTGAACGAAGTAAACATTACTCTCAACTGGAGATTTTAGAAAGTTACAAAGAATCAGAAACAGGGATAATAGATACCATGCCTGCTGAAAACAAAGATCAGACCTTACTTCAAGGAACAGTTGAAGATGGAGAAATGATTGTTCAAATAATTTCTAGTTCGCCTAGGATAAATGAAGTTATGGAAATCAATTTGTCATTTATTGATAAAAGCAATAGACTAGTGTCAAATGTTAATTATGGAATAGATATTACTCAACAAGATCAACTAATTTTAAAAAACAATAACATCTATTCAGAAAGAGGATTATCTACTTTGATCACACATCCATTAAATTCTGAGGAACCAGTTACGATTATAGTCACTGTCAATGGAATTGGAAATTCTGAAAATCAAGAAGAATGGGTGGGTCCACGGGGAGAAATGGTTGTGTTTACCGTAGTACCCGAATTTGGAACATTGTCAATAATTTTACTTGCCATCACAATTATGATGATAGTTTTCCTTAGTTCAAAAAATAAAATAATGTCATTTAGAACTGTATAGTTTTATTCTCAAATACTTATTCCGGATTAAAATTATCGCAGCCAGAATTACATGGTTTATTCATAACACCTTCACATTTTCCAAATTCATCATGCATGATTCTGTGATGACCACAAACTCTACACTTTTCTCTGAAATATTGTATAAGCTCGCTGATTGTTATGGTAGATTCTTTAATTTTATTTTCTGTTTGCAGAGTCATCAAAAATTTTCAATCTAATTGTAACTTAAGCTTATTGGAAATTGAGTAGAACAAAGGCAGATATTGAATCAAAAATGCTATCAAGAATTGGTTGCTATTGTGTTCCTGACTCTATCTCATCAATTGTTCCGCCTTGACCGTACAACACATGCATTGTATAGCTTTTTGTAATTCCTTTATGATTACGTAATTTTGAAATAATTTTATCTATACCATCTGGATCCTCACTACAGACTTTAAGAAAAATATCATATTTTCCCCAAATTCCATTAACCTCAGTCACCTCTGGAAGTTTTTTCAGTTCTGAAATTAAACCAATTTCACTCCCGGTATTACAATTAAGAAGAATATATGCTTGCATAATCTAAATCCTTTTTTTGATAAATAAACATTCTACATTAGAAAATATTTTCTATAAATGAGTAAAAAATGATATTAACAAATTTTTTGTGATGTTAGAATGATATCAGTAGGTGACTTTAATTTCTGGATTAAATAAAGTATTTCTTCTAATTTTTTTACCTTATTTTTTTCTGAATGAATCCATTTCTCTAAAAATTCTTCGATTGGAATCATTCCAAATTGCAATGGTTTTTCATGAATTCTAAAAACACATCCTTTTTCTTGCAGCGTTTTGAGTAAATGATATGTTTCTGTTCTTGGAATGATCAAATTTTTTGATAATTGTGACGCAGTTTTGTTTCCCATTTTACTCAGGTATAGATAAATTCTAGATTGATTTGAAGAAAATCCAAATTTAAAAAGTAAATTAATTCGATTTTCTAGAAGATTTTTAGAATCTTTTTGGAGAGATTCTTCCTCAAGATAAATTTGATCTTTATTCCTCATCTAGAATTACCCAAGATAATCCTCTGACTTCTTCCCATGATTCATAATCTAAATTTTTCATAATTAATTTTATAAAAATTTACATAAAAAACTCGCGTAGTAATCATCAGTAGAAATCATCAGTGCAAAATTAAATTTAAAGAAAAATAATGAGTTCTGAGCAAAATTCATTCTAATACTAACAAGAAATAGGATAAGAGGTCAGGATTAATTAAATTTAAAAATAATTCAGAATAAAAAAGCGCCGGGAGGGAGATTTGAACTCCCGTTCCCTTGCGAGAACGCGCTTTATGGTTAATTATTTCCAGGCGCGCGCCCTACCAGGCTAGGCGACCCCGGCATTTGTCATTAGACAAAATTAATCGGCAAAAATTGATTATATATTGTGTTACTTGGGATTTTAAAGACTACTTCCAAATGGTGATTGTAGTAGATTTTTCAACCTTATTTTCTTTAGGATCAAATCCTTTAGAATGAATTTTGTATAATCCTTCAAGTGTAGAATCTCCGTCGTTTTTTATTTGATCCCAAACAAATTCAATTTTCTCTTTGGGATCTAATGAATATGACTCTAAATCAAATTCTTGAAAAGTTTCAGGAGTATACATCAATGTTCCGAATAGTCCTGTTATTCTAAGTCCATAAGAGGAATCAGAGAAAGTTAGTGGGACAGTTCCAGAATTAATAATATGTATTTTAATTTCTTCTCCTTTTTCAAAATCAAATTTTTCAGTTACTATTGAAATGGATGGACCTTCAACAAATACTAGTTGATTTGTATTTTTCACATCTATAAGATATAGACCAAATACAAGTCCTGCAATCAAACCAACAGCAGTGAATATGATTAGCGTTTTAGGGTACATGCATTAAAGATTTTTTTAATTTATTTTTAATCTTTTGGAGTTGGTTTTGTTCTCCATTTTCTAGGATATGTTTCAGGAGACATTATGATTCTCTTGGTTTCAAAAGCATATCCTTTGGTTGCATCTTTGATTTCTTCTTCAGACATGGTAGATTCTGCTAATGCGACTGCCTCGCCTTTTTGGGTGTAAACTCCTACAATATCCCCCTTCTTGAGATTTGGACTAATCTTTAAAATTCCAGGAATTGCAAGTTGCGCTCCATGACACAATGCATCTACTGCAGAGTCACGAATAACTACAGATTTAATTTCACTTAATGCAAATTCGACGGGTTTTATCATCGCCTTTAGTTTGCTTTCATCTTTTTTTTCTTCCCATAGCGAAAAAGCATTTGCAAGTTCATGCAATGTTACCAATCCATCAGATTCCCGAAATTGATCAACTCTAGTTCGTCTAAGTTCTATCATAGTAGCCCCTGGTCCTAAAAACTCTCCAATATCATAGTAGAGTTTTCTAATATATGTTCCAGATTCACATAGTATTCGGGTTAAAAGAAGCCTCTCCTTTTGCTCAAGAACTTCTAATTCATGGATGGTTCTAATTCTTGTTTGTCTAACAACTGCAGAACGTTGAGGAGGTTTTTGAAAAATTTCACCTGTGAATAGTTTGATTGTTTTTTCTAATTTTTTTTTAGAAGGTAAAGAATGGATTCGTCCAAGAGCATGATATTCTTTAGGGCCATAAAGTAAAACCCCCAAGGCTTTTGTTGCCTCGCCCAAACCAAGTGGAAGAACGCCTGATACTTGAGGATCAAGTGTACCGCTATGACCTATCTTAGGAATTTTAAGTAGTCGTTTTGTCCACGCTACTGTTTCGTGACTTGTAGGTCCTGGAGGTTTGTCTAAAATTATCAAACCATAGTTGAGTAATTGTTCAATGCTCCTTTTATCATAATAAGTTCCATAGGCATCATCGGTTAGGTCTTGGTCAATTTCCACCAGATTTTCTAATTGCTTTAATGTCAAAGAAGATCCCTCACAATTTCTTTTGATACTTCAATTACTTGTTTTGCGTTAAGATTGTCAGTGTTAATTATTTTATTAAAAACTGAAACATCTTCTCCAAAATCAAAATCGTATAATTTTTTGTATAATGCCTTGTTTTTATCATAGCGTTCTTTTGTTACCTCAAATGCTTCTTTTGAACTCATATTGTCACGATTTTGCATTCTTTTTGAACTGCTATCATGAGAAGCATCTAACCATATTTTTATTCCGTCATCTACTAACCAAGGAAGAGTATAACTCGTAATCACCATTCCTCCTTTTTTAAAAAGATTGATTAGTTTTTCATCAACTTTTTTATCAAATTCAGAATTTGTCTCTCTTTGTTCAAGAAATTTCATTCCATCTTCAGTATCCCACCAATCATTACCGTCTACTTCAAACCCTTGTTCCTTTGCCAAATCCTTCAGAACATCGCCTCCGCTAAGATAAGTCAAATTGAATTCATTTGCTAGTCCTTTGGCTACTGTGGTTTTTCCAACTGCAGGAGGACCAGAAATTACTATTGATTTTGTCAAACTCCCATGGTGGTTTTGGTAAGTTTCATTATAATTCCACTAAATGCTATTGATGAAAGGAAATACCAAGCCCATAAGTACAAAGCATTTTCTTTCCCAAAGCAAATATGTTCCATATCCGCTGCTTGTACAGCAGTACATGTTAACGTGAAAAAGTCACCAGGGATAACATTAAGAGGAATTGGAGACATAGCTACAGTATAAGAAAATAATTGTGGCAATACCAGATAAAAAATCAAAATTAATGGTACAAATGTAATCATCATAGGCCTCATGTTCATTTGCATCATCTCCATGGACATTTTGTTCATGTATGATGATTTTTTGTTTAATTGATCCGTTTTTGTTTGGTCTTTTGCCCTCATTGCTGCCATTCTTTCTTTTTGCCAGGATCTAGTTTCTTTCATTATTCGTTTAAGTTTGACCTGATCTACCATTTTTTTTCTTACAGCCGCATTAAACAAGTTTAACATTACTCCAATTCCTGCAACTGCAAATAATGAAGCAATTATCCCCTTGACAATTGGATCATCACTTCCCAAACCATCTCTAGCACCTTGCATAAATCCAAAAATTCCCCCATCTTCTTGCAAGAATATTGTATCTAAGAAAAGTAAAATAAAATCAAATTCCATATCTATATCCCTATTGCCTTTATTATTTTATTAGCTGCTTCTTCAAGCTTTCCTTCGTTGTTTTGAACTTGTGTAAGCGGAGAACCAGATAAAACAGAGCAAGCAGACATCATTGCTGATTGAATATCCAATTCTTTTTTAATAGTAGTAATAGTCACTTTATCTCTATTCCTCGTTTCGTCTTTCATTCGCCGATTATAGATTTCTTCTGTTTTTGCGGTGACTATAATAAAATGTGTAGGCTCAATTATTTGTAAAACATGGTAGGGTAATCCAGGATTAAAGCCCTCAGATGTTCTAATGAATGCATGAGTATCAATAATTAGTACGTCATCCTCAATTTTACTCAGTTTTTCAGCAGCATTTCTTTGTAGTTTCCTTTGTTCTGAAATTGGAAGTTTTCTTAGCTCATCTCTGTTTTGCAGTTCATTTTCTTTTGCAACCTCAAACATTATAGTTCCAAAACTTGTAACATTAACGGTTTTTTTATGTACCTTAATTATCTCAGCCAATTTTTTGACAACGGTAGTCTTGCCCACCCCAGGTATGCCAACTACTACAACTCTTTTATTTTCTGCCAAGTAAAGCACCCAATTTTGGCATTACAACTTCTACCTGTTCTCTTACTAGTTGAGTGTAATAATTGATCAGAATATCTACCATGAGCAAAATTCCAATACCAGAACCAAAGACTCCCAAAACATCAGATACTCCAGCTAAAAGACCCAAAATCATAGAACCAATTATTGTTACAGATGGAATGTACTTGTTAAGAAGTGCTTCTACAGGTTTATTTGATCTCCTAAATCCTGGAATTTGAACATCCGCATCAAGTAAGTTCTGAGCAGCACTCTTTGGAGACAAACCTCCAAGCTCAACCCATAGCTTTCCAAATACTATAACAATTCCAATCATAAATAAGACATATCCAATTGCTCGTCCAGGATCCAGCATTGCCACATCAAGTCCCCTTGGTGGAGTAATGTAGTAAATTATTCCGCCTATAGGTGTAGACGGGCTAGTTGGATCGAATTGAGCTAATATATTCATGAAGAAATTGTTGTTTCGCGGGTTCATGTTTGCCCAAAGCATTTGGAAAATGAATACAGCATTAGCAGTAAGAGCTGATGCTAAAATTACTGGAATGTTAGAAACATACATCAATTTGATTGGATAGACTGCCGAGAAGCCTCTATACTTTGTTGAAACAATAGGGATTTCTATTTTCATTCCCTGTGTGAAAACCAAAATTAACAATATCCCCACTGTCAAACATAATCCAAAAATACTCGGTAATTGATTTGAACGAAGCAAAACATTCGACAGATCTCCTGCCATTATTGACTGTCCAATATACGGGATGATACCAATCATTCCTCCATCTCCTGCAGGTAATGGACTGAATAGACTCCAAAGTATTTGTTGAGCAACACCTGCCATGATAAATAAGCTAATTCCACTTCCAAGTCCCCATCCTTTTTGAATTAATTCGTCTAAGAACATGACAATGATGGAGGCAGCCATTAATTGTCCAATCATCACATACAATACGGATGGATCTGAAACACCTGGGCCATAAACTGCCATTGCATAAACAATAGATTCAGCTACAATCACTACATATGTAACCAGTTTTGTTGCTGTTTGAAATATTCCTCGCTCTTCTGGTTTTTTGAAATCAAATTTCAAAATATCAGAACCTCTAAGTAATTGCATCAATAGACCGGCAGTGACAATTGGACCTATTCCTAATTCAACTAAAGTTCCTTGTTGGGAGGCAAAAATTACTCTTGCAAACTGCAGAAAATCAAATGCAGGTGCTGTTGCGCCAAACAATGGAGTTTGACCCATTACCAAATAGACTAGAAGGGCAATTCCTGACCATAGTAACTTTGTTTGGAGAGAAATTTTCTTTTTTGGTTTTGGGACCTGAGGAAGATATGGTTCTACCTTAAAAACAATTTTTCTAATAATACTAGTGATACTACCCTCAGCCATTTTCAGCTAACACTTCTCCCCCAACAGATTTTATTTTCTCTTCAGCTGCTGCAGTGAATTGACCCACTTTAATGGTGTATGCTATAGATGGTTTGCCACCACCAAGTAGTTTGTCATATCCTGCGGTTGCAAGATCTAGGATTTTCTTTCCTCCTTCTTCTTTTCCGAATTTTGTAAATAAGTCATCGAGCTCACGTATGCTAGCCCACTTTTTGGTAATATTTGGGTGAGGTGGATGAGTAGAAGAATGACCATAATGATCAGGATATTCTTTAAGCATAGTACTGTAATGGTGTTTCATTAATCCTGTGATTCCAAGACCGCCTTTATGACCACTTGCGCGATGCTGAGCTACTTGTCCCCACCCCATATTTCGACCGCCTCGAAGTCTTCTTGTTTTTCTTAGTCTTGTTGCCATTTTAGATCATGCGCCTCACGATTGTTCCAAGCTCTTTGTTTAATCCAAGAACTCCCTTCTGTCCATACAATTTTTTTGTACTTCGTTTGAATCCATGTCTTGGAGGAGCTAAAGCAAACCAGGGTTTGAGAGGTTTTAATTTTGATAAAGTTGCTTTCCCTTCAGCTAATGCTATTGCAAGATCATCAATACTATTGAATCCGATCTCTTTAAGATCTTCTGAAGTAATTTTTTTATATCCTGATTTTCGTGCTTTTTTATCAAGAATTTCTTTGGCCAAATCAGCATCCAATTCTATCCATGAGATGTAATGCATAACCTTCTTTAGCATTCCTAAAGTATTTTCTTTTGCAGGTAAAATTGTAGCACGGTATTTTTTGTCTAGTTTAAGCAAAGTCATTGTAGTAGATGCCCAGTAGGGGACATCTGCTTGGCCTTTTATTCTAACAACAAGATATGCATTTGCCATTTTTATCAACCTTGACTAAATGTTTGTCTGAGACAATCCAATATCGCTTTTGAAGTAGAATTCATTGTTGGTGTTGAGCCTTTAGCTGTAGTCCAGGCATCTTTTAGTCCTGCTAACTCCAATAATCGTTTAATTTTACCACCTGCTACCAATCCTAGTCCTCTAGGAGCAGGAATAATTTCAATAGTGACACTTCCACCCTTTCCTCTAATCTTGAATGGAACAGAGTGTTTTTGATCACATCTGCATTCCCAACTTCCACATCCTAATTTTATAGGACTGACATTAAGAAACGCTTGACTTGTTGCTTTTTCAATTGCAATTCTCATTTGTTTTGATTTTCCTTGACCAATACCCAAGTAACCATTTTGATTTCCAGCTGCAACCATTGCTTTGAATCTGGTAGATTGACCATTTGAAGTCATTTTTTGAATAATTCCTACATCGAAAACTTCACTTTTCAAATCTGGAAGTAGCTTCTTGATAATTCCTGATTCTTGAATTCTTAATCCTGATTCAATAATTTCTTCAAGCGAGGTAATTTCTCCGGATGCAACTTTCTTTCCTAACGCAGTTTTTGGAACCCAAACTTCTTCTACGGGTTCTCTTCTTGGTCTTCTTGGACGATCGCTATTTCCTCCGGGTGGACCCCGTCCATATACAGGTGCACGTTTTCCTCTTGGACCACCACTTGATTGTCCTTGTGAACCTGCAGGTTTTGTTGTTTGACTCATTTCTATTTACCTTCATTATCAATAGTTGATTTCATTTTTGAAATATCATTTTTAACAGTAAGATGTTCTCCGTTTATTCTATCATCAGGTGGGAATGTTTCTTTATCAGCTGGAACTTTAACTCCAGCTTCAATAACTCCTTTGAGAGCTGCTGCCATTCTTTGTGTGTATC
>PVMK01128231.1_pt1 | contig 48058 bp, 44 predicted proteins | sample 1853481 | NCBI WGS metagenome assembly PVMK01 (sample SAMN08533507, study PRJNA380276) | Marine sediment metagenome, whole genome shotgun sequencing project.
CAAGGTATCAGGGATTCCTCGCCTTGGCTCGGAATGACACTAGCAATTTGTCATTCTGAGCGAAGCGCAGCGGAGAGAAGAATCCCTCTCGGCTTCTATTGCCAGAGAGAACGTCTTAGAATCAAGGTATCAGGGATTCCTCGCTTTGGCTCGGAATGACACCTGAAGGTGACATCGCCGTAGTCCAGCGATCGCGTTCCCTGCCGCGATGTCGCTTACTTCGCTGCCTTGCGTCTGGCCCGTGGATTTTCCAACCGGACCGCACATATTTTGTATTCAGGTATCTTGGCCACCGGGTCCAGGGCGAAATCCTGGGTCAGCATGTTAGCCGGGGCTTCCCGCCAGTGAAAAGCCAGGAAAATCGTCCCAGGAGGCACACGGTCGCTGATTTTAGCCCGCGTTCGCACTGTCCCTCGACGGCTTTTCACCACCACCGCCCTGTTATCGAGCACGTCGACAGCGGCTGCATCCTGGGCATTGATCTCCACGTAGCCCCTCGGTTCAACCCAGGACAAAGGCCCACTACGGCGGGTCATCGTGCCAGTGTGGTAATGGTATAGCACACGCCCGGTGGTCAGGATCAGCGGGTACTCCTCGTCGGGAAGCTCGGCCGGGTCTTTGGCGGTAATCCTGTTGAACTTGCCCAGCCCGCGGGAGAATTTACCCACATGCAAAATGGGCGTACCGGGGTGGTCAGAACTGGGGCAAGGCCATTGCAGGCCCGCACCCTCCAGGCGCTCGTGATTCATGCCCCGGTAGATGGGCGTTACTGTCGCCAGCTCTTCAAAGATGGCCTTCGTCGATGGATACGACCAGTAACCGGCATCGCGGTCGCGACCAATGGCCTTGTCGAACCGGCTGGCGATCCCGGCCGTGATCTGCCAATCTGGCCTCGCCTGAGAACCTGCCTCTAGCGCGGCCTGAGGTCCTGCCTCTGGCCTAGCCCCCCCTGGCGCCGGCAGCACTGGGCTCAATAACTGGACCCGTCGCTCGGTGTTGGTAAAGGAACCGTCCTTTTCCAGCGACGACGCAGCGGGCAGGATTACGTGCGCCAGCTGGGCCGTCTCGCTGGGGAAGATATCTTGGACTATCAGGAAATCCAGGTCTCGAAGAGCTTGCTCTACATGGCTAGTGTTCGGGTCGGACATCATAGGGTTCTCGCCCATAACGTAGGTCGCCCTTACCTTCCCATCGGCGACAGCGTGTATCGCCTCCACAATGGTGTAGCCCACTTCGCTGGGCAGTTCTGCTACTCCCCAGGCCTTGGCCAGACCACTCCGGGCGTTGTCGTCGGTTACTTTCTGGTAACCTGGGAAAACGTTGACCAGGCAGCCTACGTCGCACGCCCCCTGGACGTTCGATTGGCCTCGCAGCGGGTTTACGCCCGTCGAGGATTTGCCTAGGTGACCGCATAACAGGGCCAGGTTAGCCAGGGTCATCACCATGTCCGTACCGTTGCTGCGCTGGGTGATGCCCATGGCGTAGAGAATTGTGCTCCTGCCCCGGATCGCTTCCTGTTCTTGCCTGGCGATGGTGTGGGAACCGAGGGCGTCGGTCCGCAGGCCGAGTGAATAGATGCGCGCCGCCTCTTCGATATCCTCGACCGCTACGCCGGCCTCCAGCGCCGCCCGCTCAGGGGTATATTCGGCAACGGACTCCCTGAAACCATCGTAACCTTCAGTCCGCTCGGCGATAAAGGCCTCGTCCGCCCACCCCTCTCTGATGATGGTATGCATAATGGCCAGGAAAACGTAGATGTCCGTTCCCGGCTTTACCTGCAAGAACAGGGTGGCATGGTCGACCATCGGGATCCGCCTGGGATCGACAATGATGACGTTGGCCCCTCGTTTCGCCGCCCGGATCACCTCGTACCCGATAACCGGGTGTGATTCGGCTGTGTTTGAACCGGTAATAAAAACGCAGTCCGCGTCGCGAATTTCGTTGATCGAATTGGTCATTGCTCCACTGCCGAAGGCCTGCACGAGGCCTGCTACCGTTGAGCTGTGTCAGAGACGGGCGCAATGATCCACATTGTTCGTACCGATTCCTGCTCGCATAAACTTCTGGAAGACGTAATTCTCCTCGTTTGTACAACGGGCCGAGGCCAGTCCCATGACCGAATCCGGACCGTGCTCTTTGACGATTCCCGCTAATTTTTCCGCGACCAGGTTGAGAGCCGTGTCCCAGCCAACTTGAACGTAATTTTTTTCTAGATTTACCTTCCTCACCTTAAGGGGCGAGAGAGAAGGCAGTTGCCACTCCTCATCAGTCAGGCCCATTTCCCGGGCAAGGTCGCGACGGATCAGCGGGCTGGTTAATCGCTCAGGGTGGGTTGCGAAATCCCATCCGTGCCGTCCCTTGGCACACAGAAAATCTCCGTTGACTGGTGCGCCGGCCGGAGACTGGGCGTAGGCGATCTGGCCATCTTTCAGAGCGTATTCAATGCTGCAACCAACCCCACAGTAACCGCACACTGTCGCAACCCGCTCCAGCTCCCATTCGCGCCCTTTGCCTCTACGGGAGACCGGCATCAAGGCCGCCGTAGGACAGACCTGGACGCAGTTGCCACAAAACACGCAGGTCGAATCGATCATCGGACCGTCAAAAGGTGTTGCCACGTGGCTCTCGAAGCCACGACCGACGATCTCTATCGCGTCGACTCCGACAACTTCGCTGCAGGCTCGCACGCATTTTCCGCATAAAATGCAATATTGGTGATCTCGAATAAAGAAGGGGTTGTCGTCCTGGTAGAGATCCCGGGGAACCTGAAATTCGTAACTGGTTTCAGAAACGCCATACTCATAGGCATATTTCTGGAGAAGGCAAGCACCGGATTTTTCGCAGACTACGCAGTCGAGCGGGTGCTCGGCCACGAACAGATCTATGATATCTCGTCGCATAGCTGTGAGCTGTTCGCTCCGGGTGCGAATTTCCATGCCATCTTCGCACTGTAATCCGCAGCTGGCAGCGGTCCCGTTTCTGCCTTCTATCTCAACCAGGCACAACCGGCAGCCACCGGAGATGCTCAAGTCGGGGTGATAGCAGATATGAGGGATGTCTATGCCGTTATCCAGAGCGGCTTCCATCACCGTCATGCCAGGTTGTGCCTGGACAGACCGCTCATCGATTTTCAAATTAATCACCTAGATCCTCCTAGCATCATATCGGAAGAAATCTTTTATCATTGTCATGGTGGTTGAGAGATCAACCGCGGCCCAAGATCTAGCTTGAACCATTTGTTTGCCCGGCCTGCTGCAACGATTCATATTCATGTCTGAAGTACTTTAGCGTGCTCAACACCGGATTTGGCGCCGACTGCCCAAGACCGCACAGGCTGGTACTCTTGACCAGCAGGCATAGCTTTTCTAATTTTTCCAGATCCTCTGGTTCGCTTTCGCCAGCCAGTATCTTATCCAGCATGTTCCGGATCTGGACCGTTCCAACGCGGCAGGGGACGCATTTTCCGCAACTCTCATCAACGCAGAAATCCATAAAAAACCGGGCAAATTCAGGCATACGGGTTGAATCATCCACAATCACCAGGCCGCCCGAACCCATTATCGAGCCCAGCTTGGTCAGATTTTCATAATCCACTGGGGAGTCCAGATACGCATCTGGTATGCAACCCCCACTGGGCCCGCCGGTCTGCGCCGCTTTGAATTCTCGATCACTTGGGACGCCTCCCCCCATTTCATGAACAATTTCTCTGAGGGTGATGCCCATGGGCACTTCTATCAGTCCTGTGTTTCTTAGCTGGCCTGCAAGGGCGAAGACCTTTGTGCCTTTACTCTTTTCGGTTCCGATTCCCGCGTACCAGTCAGCCCCACGATTGATAATTGAACGAACGTTGGCCAAGGTCTCGACGTTGTTGATCACCGTTGGCGCCTGCCATAATCCCGATGTGGAGGGATACGGGGGGCGCATACGAGGCATACCCCTCTGCCCTTCGACCGAATGAATCAGGGCTGTCTCCTCGCCACAAACAAAGGCGCCAGCACCAATGCGAATATCGGCCTCAAAAGTGAAATCGGTGCCCATCACCGATTTACCCAAGATGCGACGCCGCTTGGCCATGCGTATGGCCCGTCTGATGCGTCGAATAGCAATGGGATACTCGCCCCGAATATAGAAATAACCGTAAGAGGCACCGACCGCATAGGCGCAGATGATCATCCCTTCCAGGACTCGATGGGGGTCATCTTCCATTACCGTGCGGTCCATATAAGCGCCAGGGTCACCTTCGTCACCGTTGACAATCACAAATTTCTGTGAAGCGTCTTCCTGACGGACAAAGTTCCATTTGAGACCCGTCGGAAATCCAGCACCCCCTCTTCCCCGCAGCCCACTTCTCAGAATCTCTTCGCAAACAGCCTCTGGCGTCATCTCCTCTAACACGTGGGCCAGCGCTTTGTAGCCGTCGACAGCGAGATAGTCCTCGAGCTTGTCCGGATCTATCTGCCCGGTTTTACTCAACACCACCCGTACCTGCTTGGCGAAAAACGGTAAGTCCAGCGGTACGATGCGTCTATCCAACCCTTTCTTGAGTCCAGCCTGTCTTAAACTAGAACGGAAATGAAGAATATCGTGCGGCGATAAATCTCCATCCTCGTCATCTAGATCAACATCGTCATCAGAGCCGACGAGCGGGACGTACCTGGCAACAATCTGCTGGGCCACCTCTGAAGATACATCGCCGTAAAGCACCGGTTCATGGCCTTGAGATTCAACGCGGACCAGGGGACCACGGCTGCATAATCCCATGCAGCCGGTCTGGACGACCTCAGCTTCGTGCTCATCGCACTGGCATGCCGCCACAGCCTGCTTTATCGCGGTGAAGGTGCGCCCGGCTCCGGCCGAAAGGCAAGCAGTGCTCGTACAGCAAAACACCCGCTTCTTGTATTGTTGCTGTCTATCCCGTTCTTTTTGCCCAATCTCTTCAAGCTTCGCGTAAATCATGACGCCTCCGGTTCTCTGAGGGTTCGTTCCTTAGACAACAAGATGATCTCTTTTGTTCGCTTCGTGACGGCCTCTGGCGTTTCCTTGCCGCTTACCTCACCGTCAAAAACCACCACCGGGGCCAGCCCACAACTGCCCACACAGCGAGCGATCGTAAGACTGAACAATCCATCTGGGGTGGTTTCACCTGCCTGGATTTCAAATTCCTCGGAAAGCGCCTGTATGATCCGGTCGGATCCTTTGACGTGACAGGCCGTTCCGGCACAGACGATACAATTGTGTTCACCCAGCGGGCTAAAGGTGAACATATGGTAAAAGGTCGCTACCCCATATACACGGCTTAAAGGGACCTTCAGATGACCCGAGAGGTAAATTAGTAAATCCTCGGATAGATAACCAAACGCCTCTTGGGCCGTATTGAGAACCTCCAATAAGGCATCCCGTTCGTAGCCAAATTGCTTCATCGAGCGATCGATAGCCAGGTATCTGTCATCACCGCTCGGATGCTCTTTGCTTTTCCCGTTCTTGGATTGTTTTTGGGCCATATATCAGCCTTCTTATCTAATAACCCGACTTGACGACCGGCGGCCCGCCTGTGTCTTTTGGGCACACCACTGAGGCGATTGTCGCAACTGGGCGCAGCATCTACTGTCCTGCCGGGTGTCCCTATGCTGATCCTCTTGTTCGCCTCGAAAAAACAAGCTTCTCGATCGGCACATCAGATTCCCGTTCGGCCGGATGGATCAACTCCCAATCTGGCGCTAAGGTCGCCAATACACTTTCACATAGAGCTACAAAGCCCAGATGCGCTACAGTTAGCCGCAGAGCATACCCTGGTTCGTTGGCGGCTTTGTGTATCGGGCATTCATGGAGGTCGAATCGTATCGCGTCTCCTGTGAATTCCTTCGTGTAGCCGACATTCATTGAACCACTGATGATCTCCATGGCTTCTGTCAGCTGCTCTGCTGGCGGTTGACCAATGAGGAGAGGGTTGATCCCGGCAACGAACACCTGGCCAAGATGCTGGCCAAAGCGCTCCTCCGAATCGGCGGAGGAGATTCGATCTTTACAGTCCTCGCAACTGATGGCGTATTCAAACAAAATTTGGCATAGATTCGCGTGGCAATCGGCTCCGCATTCAGGCACTTCACCTCGAATGACCAAACGGCCATCCGGCTGGCGACGGAGGAATACCTCTCGTTCATTTACCGGAATATGGCGCATGTCACCGCTGGCAATAACATAAGAAAGCAATCTGGTCTCCTGGACGCTGGAATGAGTAGCTAGCATGTCATCTTCCCTCTTAAATAGCGAATACATCAGTCTCTGACTATTCGTGTCAACTCGCCTGGTACACCTTTCGTAACCTGCCGGTCTGTCGATTCCGGCTTAAGCAGCAAAGTCAGAACTGATGTCCCGCTTCCGTTTCCGCCAGATGTCATGTCAGGGTCACCTCGATAGTCGATCATTGCTCAATGATAGGCCAATGAGGGTTAAAAGATCATCTGACAGAAGTCACTATCCCGGGGGACATAAATCATTATCCGTCCTGATCGCCGAAACGACCTGTAGCTGTAGCCCGGGCTTCAGCTTGAACCCTCAGCGGCTCCTCCAAAAGAGGTTAACTACCCACCCCCTGGCACAACTCCAAGGGCGCCTGTGCGCCACTGGTAATCTGGGGCAAAAGAGCTCAGCACCCGCATGTAATTGGCCCGCTCGAAAGCAGCCGGTTCTGAACAATTGATCTGGCTTAAACTTCCCTGAAGCTGGGCGATTGATTCGTATTCGTACTCGGCCAGCCAGCGCTCTAAGTCGGTCAAGATCTCGCTCATCCGGTGGATGCCGTTTCGCAGCAACTCTGAGGCCATCATCGTCACCGCCGCGCCAGCCATGAGCCCTTTGAGCATATCCTCCACCGTATGAATGCCGGTTGTTAAAGCCAGGTCGGCCGTAACCCGGCCGTACAGAATGGCGATCCATCGCAACGGCAGGCGCAACTCGGCCGACGTGCTCAGCAAGAGGTGCGGTACAACCTCCAGATTCTCGATATCCAGGTCTGGTTGGTAAAAGCGATTGAATAAGACCAATCCACCTGCGCCCGCGGCCGTTAACTGCTGGGCCAGGTTGGCCAAGGAACTGAAATAGGGGCTTAGTTTCATGGCCACCGGGATGGTCACCGTCTTCTTGATATCTGTCAGTATGTCCACATATAAACCCTCGACTTCGGCTCCAGATAGGTTGGGATCCGTTGGCAGGTAGTAGACGTTCAGCTCCAGGGCATCGGCTCCGGCTTCTTCAATGTTACGCGCGTACTTGACCCAGCCGCCGGTCGAAACGCCGTTCAGACTGGCGATAATGGGTATATCGAGAGCTGACTTCGCCCTCTGGATATGCTCCGCATACTCGTCTGGCCCTGTCTCATAAACAGTCGCTTCAGGGAAATAGGACAACGCTTCGGGGAAGCTTTCCACACCTTGTGTCAGGTAGTTGTTCAGCGTCTGGCTTTCCAGTGTGATCTGCTCTTCAAAAAGTGAATAGAGCACGATCGCAGCCGCGCCGTTATCTTCCATCTGGCGCAGACCGCTTAGTTTGCGCGATATGGGCGATGATGAGGGGACAAGGGGATTCTTGAGCTTCAGGCCAAGGTAGGTCGTGGTTAGATCCATGTCATATCTCCTAATAAATCGCCGGGCTTTGCCTAGCTTCTCTTAGGCTGTCTTTCAGCATTAGAATATTGTGATTCCATCTTCCGGTCACGGTCACCAGACTTCTATCTTTCTTTAGCGTGATTTATCCTTCCCAGTGGGATATGAGGCATCGTGTTTACCACCTTATGCTCCCATTGTCATGCCTTCCCCTTGCCGCTATTGGCTGCCAGCTGGAGATACGTATCCCATTGTCTAACCACATCGGCCTTGGCTAACTCTAACAACTTGGCAGCCCGCTCAGGATGGCTCTGGGTGAGCATCTGGTAACGCCCTTCGCGGTAAATGAAATCCTCTAAATCGACCTTGGGAGGTTTCGAATCTAGCTGGAAGGGGTTTTGCCCGTCAATCGTCCGATCCGGATTGTACCTGTACAAAGGCCAGTAACCCGAGTTAACAGCCATCTTCTGCTGGTCCAGACCGAATTTCAGATCGTAACCATGCGCGATGCAGTGACTGTAAGCCATAATAAGCGACGGGCCGTCATAAGCCTCAGCTTCTTGGAAGGCTCTGATAGTCTGGACATCACTGCTGCCAAAAGCAATCTGGGCCACATAGATATTACCATAGCTCATGGCTAAGAGACCGAGATCCTTCTTGGGCAACGGTTTGCCCGCGGCTGCGAACTTGGCCACCGCCCCGCGAGGTGTCGCCTTGGACATCTGCCCACCGGTATTGGAATATACCTCCGTGTCTAGTACGAGCACGTTGACATTCCGACCGGAGGCCAGGACGTGATCCAGTCCACCATAGCCGATGTCATAGGCCCATCCATCGCCGCCAACAATCCACACCCCTTTCCTTACCAGGACGTCGGCCAGGCTGAGCAGGTTGGTCAGATCGGCGACTTGCTTCTGGTCTTCAATACCCTCACCCTCCAACAGTTCGGTTATTCGCAGCTTCAGTTCCGACAGCCGGCCGCGTTGGGCCTGGATCTCGGATTCAGTCAATTGATCCGCATAGACAATCGCATCCGTCAGCCTGGGCCCGATGACATCTCGTAGTACTCGCATCAAGCTCGTGGCTGTCTCTAACCTCTGATCCAGGGCGACGCGCATGCCAAATCCAAACTCGGCGTTGTCTTCAAAGAGGGAGTTAGACCAGGCTGGACCGCGCCCTTCGTCATTTTGTGCCCAGGGCGTGGTGGGTAGATTGCCGCCGTAGATAGAAGAGCATCCGGTGGCGTTGGCGATGAGCGCCCGTTCACCAAACAGCTGGCTAAGCAGTTTAAGATAGGGTGTCTCACCGCAACCTGCGCATGCTCCCGAGAACTCAAAGAGCGGCCGGAGCAGCTGGTTGTATTTTACCTGGTTGAGAGGGATGGTGGTCTTGTCGACTTCGGGTAGTGATAGGAAGAACTCCCAGTTCTCCTGTTCGGCGTCGCGTAGAGGCGCCTGTGGGGCCATGTTGACTGCCTTGAACTTTGGCTTGCTCTTGTTCTTTACGGGGCACACCTCAACGCAAAGCGTGCATCCGGTGCAATCTTCCGGCGCCACTTGCAGGGTGAATACCTGGTCCTTGTACTCTTTGAATCGCGCTCGTACCGCCTTATAAGTCGCCGGAGCCTCTCTTAACAGTTCGGGCTCGAATACTTTCTGCCTGATGACGGCATGGGGACAGACGAAGACACATTTTCCACACTGGATGCAAATCTCCTCGTCCCAGACCGGAATCTCGATGGAGATGTTTCTCTTTTCCCACTGGGTCGTCGCCGTTGGATACGTGCCGTCTACGGGCAACGCACTAACCGGTAATTCATCTCCCAGCCCTTCGATGATTTGGGCCGTAACCTTCTGTACGAATTCTGGCGCTTCGGCGGGTACAAGTGGGGGGCGTTCAAAGTCGCTGTTCGACTCGGCCGGTACTTCTACTTCTTTCAGGTAGGAAAGAGCGGTATCAACTGCGGCGAAATTCTGCTTTACGACCTCCTCGCCCCGTTTCCCATAGGTTTTTTGAATGGCTTTCTTGATAGCTTCGATAGCTTGGTCCGTGGGTAAAACCCCGCTTAGGGCGAAGAAGCAAGTCTGCATGATTGTATTTATCCGCCGTCCCATTCCTGTCTCGATGGCTACTTTATAGCCATCGACCACGTAGAATTTCACCCTCTTTTCGATAAGGGTTTCCTGCGCGCTGCGCGGTAGATGGTCCCAGGTCTCCTCGGGCCCATAAGGGCTGTTCAGGAGGAATGTACCTTCCGGGCTTGCCAGGCGAAGCACATCGTATCGTTCCAGGAAAGTAAATTGGTGGCAGGCGATAAAGTTCGCCGATTGAATCTTGTTGGTCAGCCTGATGGGCCTGGGTCCAAAACGCAGATGAGATACTGTGACCGAGCCAGCCTTTTTAGAATCGTAGACAAAGTAACCCTGGGCGTAATTGGGCGTATCCTCGCCGATAATCTTGATGGAATTCTTATTGGCTCCCACAGTGCCATCAGCGCCTAACCCGTAAAACACCGCTCTGACGACGTCGTCAGGCTCAATATCAAAGGATTTGTCCCAATCCAGGCTAAGACCTGTGACATCGTCGTGGATTCCGACCGTGAAATGTTTCTTAGGCTGATCCTTGGCCAGTTCGTCGAAAACAGCCTTGACCATGCCCGGGTTGAATTCCTTGGATGACAGACCATAGCGACCACCAATGAGTCGTCGTAGCGTCGCAAAAGGCGCCTGGCCGTCCGTTACACTTTCGAGCACTGCCGTGACCATATCCTGGTAGAGTGGCTCGCCAGTCGCTCCAGGCTCCTTGGTCCGGTCAAGAGCCGCGATGGCCTTCACCGTTGGCGGTAGCGCGTTTACGAATGACTGGACGTCAAATGGTCTGTACAGCCGCACTTTGACGAGGCCTACTTTCTCGCCTTGGGCCACGAGATGCTCTACGGTCTCATGTGCCGTCTCCGCACCGGAACCCATTAGCACAATCACTCGCTCGGCGTCCGGAGCGCCCACATAATCAAACAGGCTGTACTGCCGTCCGGTCAGTTTAGCGAACCTGTCCATCGCCTCCTGGACGATGCCCGGACAGGCCAAATAGAAAGGATTGACGCTCTCTCGGGCCTGGAAGAAGACGTCCGGATTCTGGGCCGTACCCCTCACCACCGGCTTTTCTGGTGTCAGGCGCCTGGCCCGGTGGCTGCGCACCAGCTCGTCGTCGATCATCTCTCTTATTACATCGTCGTCGATCAGTTCAACCTTGCTGACCTCATGGGATGTGCGAAAACCGTCAAAGAAATGCAAGAACGGCAGCCGGGCCTTCAGAGTAACCGCTGTGGATATGAGGGCGAAGTCCATTACCTCCTGGACTGAATTGGAGGCTATCAGGCCGAAGCCCGTGTTACGGGCGCCATAACGTCACTATGATCCCCGAATATCGACAGGGCCTGGGCGGCAACCGATCGAGCCGCTATGTGAAATACCGCTGAAGTCAGCTCTCCTGCGATTTTGTACATATTTGGGATCATCAGCAGCAGACCTTGTGAGGCGGTGAAGGTGGTTGTCAGCGCCCCAGCCTGGAGTGCGCCGTGAACTGCTCCTGCCGCTCCTCCTTCAGCCTGCATCTCAACTACAAGGGGTACCGATCCCCAGATATTGGTCTTTCCTTCGGCCGACCACTGGTCAGCCCATTCACCCATCGGCGATGACGGCGTAATAGGATAGATGGCGATAACTTCATTGATCTTGTGCGCCACTCGGGCGGCAGCTTCGTTGCCATCAATTGTTATTGATTGATTGCTCATTGTGAATTTCTCCAAGTGTCAGAGGCGGTTTTCGTGGATGCCTGCAACCTATGCAATGGTTATAGTAGACTGAAGGTGCTCATGGACCCGCCCCCGGTTGCGACCAACTTATTCGGAAGACACCAGGGATTCGGGTCAAGACCCTCGTGTCGTTTTACCGCCGCCTCAGCACTGATGGTCTTAAGATGCCGTTATTCGACGAGCTGTCGAACGGCCAAACATTCGCTTCTTTTGACATGGTTATGTTATTGTAAATGTCAATATCATGAGGGGGCAGTGACAGATTACACTTAGAACAATGACAAACATCACCCATGTCTTTTAAGGGACGGCTCCCATCCTATGGCCGGGACCACGAGTGCCTTACAGGATGCTTTCCTACCCATAGCCGAGGATTCCTGTCGCGTTGCGCGACTTGCCGCGTCTTCTCCTCTTGCCATCTCTACTTCGCCCCTCTCCACCCAACTCATAGCCGAGGATTCCTGTCGCGTAGCGCGACTTGCCGCGCCTTTCCGTAGGAACAAGCTCGATTCCCGCCCTTCCCGTCCATCGATCTACACAGTGCCCTTAAGTGGGGTAATGGAAGTGATCTATGATGTTGTTGAGCGAAAGAGGACCCCACCCTAGCCCTCCCCTGATATGGGAGGGAACACACCAACAGACGGTACAGCTGCCCCCCGTGGCGCTGTCACTCCTGTGGCGCCGTCACCCTCTCACCCGCCATTCTGATGGCGCTGTCACCTCGAACCTCAACCTGCCAATCCTATTGCTCCTCCACCAGGCCCAGTCCTCTGGACAAGGCCAGTCCTCTGGACAAGTCACCAAGGCCACTCCTCTGGACAAGTCGCCAAGGCCACTCCTCTGGACAAGTCGCCAAGGCCACTCCTCTGGACAAGGCCAGTCCTCTGGACAAGTCGCCAAGGCCACTCCTCTGGACAAGGCTCGAGGCCAGACTATCACATTTACGCAATATTTTACCGGTATTCATTAGAAAGGTTGCGCAGTCTTGCGCCTTCGAATAGCATCAGTGTTGCCTTTGTTGCAGGGCAAATACTATAAGAGGAGGGAATAAATCCCCAATGAAAAGATCATTACTCTTGAGCTTGCTCGTGGCTTTTCTGGTCGCGGCTTGTGGGTCGGATTCGACAGAAGAAGAGGTTCAAAACCCCGAGTCAGAGGCAACTGTTACTGTATTCAGGCCTCCTACCTGAGGTTGCTGTGGTGACTGGATCGCCTACATGGAGGATAACGACTATACCGTTCAGATCGAGAACGTAAACGATCTGACAGCGGTTAAGAATAGCTACCAGGTTCCTCCAGAACTCCGGTCTTGCCACACAGCCATCGTGGATGGCTATGTAATCGAAGGACACGTACCAGCAGCCGATATTGCAAGAATGCTTGACGAACGACCCGACATCATCGGGCTGGCAGTGCCTGGAATGCCGGTGGGCTCTCCCGGCATGGATGTGCCCGGCGCTGGGGTTGACCGCTACAATGTCGTAGCCTTTGATAAGGCGGGGAATTTCGAAGTTTACGCCAGCTACGGCAATTAAATATCTTAGAGAAACCCGGTTCGTCAAATTCAGGTCTGCACCTAAACACGGCCGCACGTAGCGTTCTGGTCTCCGAGATCAGGATTTGGTGTCTCTGCTTACGACCACCAACGTGATATCGTCAAATTGGGGTGCATCGCCGACAAAATCTCCGATAGACGACAAGACCGCGGCCTCGATCTCGCCCACCGGCCGGTGAGCGTTGGCCTTGCCCACCTCTAGAAATCGATCATCGCCGTACTCGTTATACTCCGCGTCCTCGGCTTCAGGTACCCCATCAGAGTAAAGCAATAGCACATCACCAGGCTTTATCTTCACCTTGGCCCGTTTCCACTCCATCCCTTCGAACATGCCCAGGGGAATGCCCGTATTACCAAGCAACTCTACTTCCATCGACTCCCCAGAGCCTTGACCCGATCGGAGCAGATAGCCGGGGTTGTGCCCGGCATTGGCATAGGTAAAGTCGCCTTTTACCGTGTCTAATATGCCATAGATTACGGTGACGAATTGATCGGATTCTGTATCGGTGAAAATGCGTTCATTCGCCCTTCTCAAGGCCACGTCAGGTCGATTCTTGCTTTCCACGGCGTAAGTGCGAATCAGCGTGCGGGTCAGAGCCATGTATAGAGCGGCTCCCGTCCCCTTATCCGACACATCGGCCACGATAATACCGAGCATCCGGTCGCTTAATGGAATAAAGTCGTAAAAATCGCCGGAAGTCTGGCGAGCAGGAACCAGCGTCGCCTTTATTTGCCATTGGTCAGGATCAGGAATGGTGGACGGAAGGAAACTGTTCTGAACGCGACCGGCAAATTCCAGCTCTTGCTGCGTTTTCAGGTAGGCCATCGATTCGGCATGGGCCTCGGCCCGGTAGATAGCCGACGAGATTTGGGAGGCCAGCGATTGGACCGTTGCTAATGAATCAATAGTTTGTCCAACCGATCTGTGTCGTAGCAAGTAGACACCGCCAATGCACTCCAACTCCGACTCATCTGTGGGATCCCCGGCCGAAATCTTCACCGCCAATGCATCGCCAAAAGCGAACCTATCCCCTGGCAACACGATATTCGAAACAGTAATAGAGGACTCGCTCGACAAGCGCATCCTGGCCCAGATCTCTTCCGGCACAGGAGGCATTGATTCCGGATTGGCTAACTGGAACGGTGACCAGACAACTTTTGTTTCAGGTTCAAATAAATTGATTTCAACCCTCTCGACAGGGAACATTCGCGGCAGGAATTCTGCAAGCACATCCCTCAACGTCGAAGCATCGGCCGGGGCCTCGATAAGCGCTTCGCCCAGGGCTTCCAGCTCGGCGAATTCGCGGGCCAGTTGGCGGCTGCGATCGTCGGCCTGGCTCATATGGTGAGCCAGGCGGTTTACCAGCCATACGCCGATTATTATAAAAACTAGGCTGACCGTCCTGCCCTCGACGTTTAGCAGAGCGATGATGATCGCGAACGGGCTTACTATCAGAGGCAAAGCAATAACGCCCACATAAAAAATGGCGATGCTGCTTAGCCTGATCGAAGCCCCCACCAGGCTGTCTATCTGAATGGCCACCGGCAGCAGGAGTAAACCGCCAAGTAACACGCCGATAAGGATGGCCGCCAGCGCTGGAATCCAGTCGGCCGCGTCTGTGCTCGTCATCGGAAAGGCGCCTCCAACCTCCAGATAGATAGTCGCCGCAACCATGGTCGCAAAGACATAGCTGCTCATTTGTTGAACAAACGTCGACAAAGGTTGCCAAAGCGGATTCTCCCCATATCTGACCAGTTGCGAACCTCTCCATAGGCCGGCTACGATGGCCGCCAGGACCATGGCCCACAGCCCGGCCGCACCGGAGATAAACAAGGCCGACCATAGGATAAGGGGAGCCAGCGAACTGGAGATGTCCAGCTCGTCGCCCTGGCGATTCGTACGTACCCGTACACTGAAGGGTTGGAGCAAGAGCAAAACGATGGCCACAAACAAGATGGCCAACTTGTCGAGATTATCTCCTAGCAAGCTGTAATCAGTTCGCAACGCAAGCCAGATCAGACCGGCCAGGGCAAATGGCAGCAGGTAGGCCAACTGGACGATAACTTCGACGGCCTTGAGTCGCCGCCTCTCGTCCATCTGGCTAACAGCGGGCCACAGACGAATAGTCGCGTTGTAGAACTTGCTGCTTTCCTGGATGGTCATGGGTGATCCTCCTGTTACATTGGCCTGCATTGGCACATATGGTGGTCAACTTTGGAAGGGTATGAGGGATTATAGAAGAATCCGCTCGTACTCGCGATTTCGTTACCGGTCTCGTCAACCCGTTATCCAAATCTCGCTCGTTGCCGCGATGTCCATAGCGCGCCCCGGGGAGGGCAACCACGGGGGATTGCCTCTACAAGTTGTGGCCTGGCGCGGATTCCTTGCCGCGGATTCCTTGCCGCGGATTCCTTGCCGCGGATTCCTTGCCGCGGATTCCTTGCCGCGATGCACAGGCGTCCATACCGCGTTCCGGGGAGGGCAACCACGGGGGATTGCCCTTACAAGTTGTGGTTTGCCGCTGGTCAAAGCAAAAAGTGACTGGCCCGGACCATTTCGGCCGGACCAGCCACCTTGACTTCAACTTATTTTCGGCCGCTATCTGTTAGCCATGTTTCATGGTCGCATGGGCGGCCGCCAACCGGGCGATGGGCACCCGGAAGGGGGAGCAGCTCACGTAGTCCAGACCGAGCCTGTGACAAAGGTCAATGCTCTTCGGATCGCCGCCGTGCTCGCCACAGATACCGATCTCCATGCCGGGCCGGGTTTTTCGCCCTTCACGCACGGTCATCTCCATTAACCTGCCCACGCCGTTCGGATCGATCGAGGCGAATGGGTTCTCGGGCAGAATTCCCTTCTGGATGTAATCGACCAGGAATCCCGCTTCGGCATCATCTCGCGAGATGCCGAAGACAGTTTGGGCCAGGTCATTGGTTCCGAAGGAGAAAAACTGGGCGAACTCAGCCATCTCGTCGGCCGTCAGCGCAGCCCGCGGGATCTCGATCATGGTCCCGAATTTATAATCAATCTCGATCCCCTGCTCTTCCATCACGGCGTTGGCCACTTTTTCAAGGGCCGATTGTTGGATTTTCAACTCGTTGACGTGCGCGGTTAGCGGGATCATCACCTCTGGATGGACGTCCACGCCATCTTTGGCCACTTTACAGGCGGCCTCGAAGATGGCCCGCACCTGCATCTGGGTCAGCTCGGGGATCAAGATGCCCAGCCGAACGCCCCTGGTTCCCAACATGGGGTTCGTCTCCCGAAGCGATACCACCCGATCCAGATACTCCTGCTTGACCCGGATCTCCTGCAATGCGCCGTCAATCTGGCTCATCGTGTTAAAGTGTTGCAGGCGAACTTTCAGGTCAGCCAGCTCCTCGATGAGCTCTTCGAAGGAGGGCAAGAACTCGTGCAGAGGCGGGTCGATCAGCCGGACGATGACCGGCAGACCGTCCATGGCCCTGAACAGACCTTCAAAATCGCCTCGTTGCAGAGGCAGCAGCTGATCGATGGCCTCGTTGCGCTCGGCCGTGGACTTGGTCATGATCATCCGCTGGACGATGGGCAAGCGCTCTGTTTCAAAGAACATATGCTCCGTCCGGCAAAGGCCTATTCCCTCGGCGCCGTACTCGCGGGCGCGCTCTGCATCCCGGGGATAGTCTGCGTTGGCCCAAACACCCAAGGTGCGGATCTCGTCTGCCCAGCCTAGCAAGGTTAGCAGGTAGGGGTTGCTGAAATCTGGCACGACGGTATTTAATTGGCCGTGATAGACGAGACCATTGGTACCGTCTAGCGACAACCACTCCCCTTCCTTTATCACCAGATCTCCGATGGACATCTCCCGGTTTATCAGATCGATCTCCAATTCGCTGACGCCGACGACAGCCGGCGTGCCAAACTGGCGGGCGACCAGTGCGGCGTGACTGGTACGGCCGCCACGGCTGGTAAGGATGCCTTCAGAGGCCAGCATTCCATGTACATCGTCAGGCTTTGTTTCCGGCCTGACCATGATCACTTTCTTACCTTCTTCTTTCGCCCATCGTTCAGACGTGTCCGCGTCGAAAGCGATCACACCCACGGCCGCGCCTGGAGAAACATTTAAGCCCTTGGCGATAGGTTGGTGTTTCTTGCGCTCTTCCTCATCCAATTGGGGGTGCAAGAAAAAGTCCACCTGCTCCGGCTGTACCCGGGCTACGGCCTCTTTCTTGGAAATAAGTCCTTCCTCGACCATATCTACAGCGATTCGGACTTCGGCCTGGGCCGTTCTTTTACCGTCGCGTGTCTGTAAGAGCCACAGTTTGCCATTCTCGATGGTGAACTCCAGGTCCTGCATATTTCGATAATGGCCTTCCAACCGGGTCGAGATGTCCTCGAATTCCTTATATATATCAGGCATTATGGCCTGCATATTTTCCAGTGGTTCGGTTACGCGGATGCCGGCAACCACATCCTCGCCCTGGGCGTTGACCAGATAGTCGCCTTCGATCTCGTGTTCACCCGTTGAAGCGTTTCGAGACATAGCCACGCCTGTGGCAGAACCCTCACCCATGTTGCCGAACACCATGGTCTGGACGTTTACCGCCGTACCCAGGTCGTGCGAGATTCCGGCCGCGTTTCGATAAGCGATAGCCCGCTTTCCATTCCAGGACAAAAAGACTGCCTCGGTGGCCATTCTTAATTGCTTATAGGGATCGGTGGGAAACTCAATGCCTGTGTGGCGATAGACGATGCTTTTGAACCGTTCGGTAAGGGCTTGCCAGGCTTCAGCAGGCAGTTCCGGGTCGTTCTTCACCCCATACTTCTCGCGCTGCTCCGTAATTTCCTTTTCGAATATTTCATCCTCTACTCCGAGAACGACGGAACCAAACATTTGCACCAGCCGCCGGTAAAGATCGTAGATGAATCGTTCGTCGATTGAATTGGCTATCATCCCCTGGACTACCTCATCGTTTAGACCGATGTTGAGAACAGTGTCCATCATACCTGGCATCGAGAATTTGGCGCCAGACCGGGCCGAAACAAGCAGTGGATTTTGCGGATCACCAAACTTCTTCCCAGTAGCCTCTTCGATAGCCTTCAGGGCTTCGATTTCTTGCTCCCACATCCCATCAGGAAAACGATCGCCGCTTTCCTGGTAATCGTTACAGGCTTCGGTTGTGACGGTGAATCCTGGTGGAACAGGCACCTGTAAGCGGGTCATCTCGGCTAGATTAGCGCCCTTGCCGCCCAACAATCCTCGAACAGCTTCCCAATCGCCGCCAACATATTGTTCGGCCGCGACTACTTCATTGAATTGAAAGACGTATTTCTTATCAACTTCGCTACCCAGCGCTGCTTCTCCCGCTGGCGCCGTCGCCTCAGCGGGCGCAACCTTGTCAGTCATTAGATTATCCTCCGAATCGACTAGTTTTTTTTTAACAGGCCCCATAAAAGCCATGGTGTGGCTAAAGGGGTGTGGTAGAACGCACATCTGGTGGAGACATTGTCATCCACACCTGATTGTGTTCAGGCCAATCCCACTATTCTACCTCGCATCCCCCAAAATCCCCATTGCCAAGGTGTCAATGGGCATTATTCTGAATGGAAGTAGGATAGGCGTCTGAACGCCCCTTAAAGGTAGTCGCCTGGGGCACTATTCTTGCTCAAGAAATACCTGAGCTTGGCAAGAGCAATGCTAAAGCATTGCTCAACTATAGTCCGTTAGGGCCAATTGTCTTGCCACCGCGTATCTATTTATGTAAAATAAATCTCACGGTCAGCGAGACGGAGCCGTTAGACGGCTAGAATGCCGTTCACCGGCTGGAGTGCCGTTTACCTGCCGGAGAGTTGTTAATAGGCCGTTTTGTATCGGAAAGTTGAGACGGTTGGCAAGTATGATACTATGAAGTCGTCGGGTATCATCTTAGACAAGCTCATCAGCTGACACGATCAAGAGGATGAATCGCTATGGAGAGCGACGTAAATTCTGAAGGCAAACAGGGATTTCTGGCCAGTATCCCCATTTGGCTGATTATCGTCATCGCCGCAGTACTCTTATTGTCCTTGGTCCTGTGCGTCGTCTTGGTTTTTGGTTCAGGTGGAGATTCGGAGCCCGAACAGATCGGATTGCCCACTTTAATGCCCACGGCCGGTATTCCTGTGGCAGGAATAAGCCCAGAGCCACCTGGGTCAACGGCGACAGATTCAGCGATAGAACTGGAGCCAACTTACACGCCCGTCAGGTGGCCTATTACCCCCACGGCAACCATTAGCGGCAGTGAGTCAACGGCCACCGCCGTAGCCCAGACGGCCACGGCGATTGCCATTCTTACGCCCCAGCCAACGCGCACCAACACGCCGACCCGGCTGCCCATACCCACCCGCCGCCCATATGTTCCGCCGCCACCGGCGACCAGTACACCCTTGCCAACGATCCAGGTGACAAATACGCCCCAACCGACATCTCTGCCCAACGCCTGGGTAGGACAATATTACAACAACCAGAATTTGTCTGGCGGCCCTTCCCTGGTTCGCCAGGATGCCAACATCCTCTTTGATTGGGGGACTGGTTCGCCTGATCCCACCATTGGCTCCGATCATTTCTCGATCCGCTGGGATCGGTCCGCCTCCTTCGCTGCTGGAACCTATCGCTTTAGCGTTTTTAGCGATGATGGCGTTCGTGTTTATCTTGATGGGCAACGGATAATTGACCAATGGCATACGGCATCAAATATCATCTACACTGTCGACCGTACACTATCCGCCGGAAACCATACTTTACGTGTCGAATACTTCGAGGACACAGGGACGGCTCAAATCCAGTTTTGGTGGGAGCTTAGCGGCGCAACCTACCCCGCCTGGCGAGGCGAGTACTTTGCCAACATGACCTTGAGTGGATCGCCGACCGTTGCTCGTAACGACCAGGAGATCTTCTTCAACTGGGGCACCGGCAGCCCGGCATCCGGCATACCATCTGACAACTTCTCAGTGCGATGGACGCGCGAGGCCGGCTTTAATGCAGGTAACTACCGTTTCCTTGTCCATCCGGACGACGGAGTTCGCGTTTGGGTCAACAACCAGTTGATCATCGATCAGTGGCATGATGCGACGGCCGATATCTATAGCGCGGTCCTGTCTCTATCCTCCGGTGTGCACACGATCCGGGTGGAGTATTATGAGAATCTGGGAGATGCCCAGATCCAATTCTGGTGGGAACTCGATGGCGCTTACCCGAATTGGCGCGGCGCATATTTTACAAATGCAGATCTCAACGGGGCACCAACTGTAACCAGAAATGATGTAAATATCAGCTTCAATTGGGGGACCGGTAGCCCCGCATCTGGAATCCCAGCCGATAACTTCTCGACCCGCTGGACCCAGGTAATTTTCTTCAACCTGGGGACTTATGTGTTCCATGCCACAGTCGACGACGGTGTACGCATCTATGTTGACAGCGTAATAGTGATCGACGACTGGCGTGATGGCTCACTACGCGAAGTTAGTGGAGACGTTGAGCTGACTACGGGCGAGCACCTGGTCCGTGTCGAATACTATGAACGTATCGACCAGGCGGCGATCGACGTCTGGTGGGAACAGATCGAAAGCCCCTACCCCGATTGGACCGGTGAGTACTTCGCGAATCCAAATCTCACCGACCCACCTGCATTTGAACGTTCGGATACGGCTGTCGATTTCAATTGGGGAGCTGGCAGCCCGGGAGAGGGGATTCCGAGTGATAATTTCTCGGTACGCTGGACCCGTGCCAACGAGTACAACCCGGGTATTTACCGGCTCTCAGCCCAATCGGACGATGGAATCCGCGTTTACATGAACGGCGTTCTGGTAATCGATGAATGGCACGAGGGAAGCGCGACGGAGGTATACGCGGTAGACCGGCCGATCTCGTCCGGTATCCACACTGTCGTCGTGGAGTATTTCGAGGCAACTGGCAACGCCTCCGTTCGTTTCTGGATGCAGCGGATTGGAGATCTGCCCTGATTACATTGTCGATTCGATAATCGGGGAAGGTCCAAATGCCGGGGGGAGAGCAGCGGACATTGGAAGGCGACTACTCCTGGGCCTGATTGTCCACCGTCCCTGGAGCTAAAACCCGGCCGTTTGATAGATAGTAGAAGATGCGCCGGTGGATGTCATCCCGTACCGTTCTAAATAAGGCCATTTTCTCTTCGTCTGTACCGGAGGCCCCGGCTGGATCTGGAAAACTTATGTGCGCTACTCGACCACCAGCCAGCCATATTGGACAGTTTTCTGCAGCGTCATCACACACTGTAACGACCAGATCGAATCGCTGATTTCGAAATTCCTCGACCGGCTTTGACCTAAAAGGAGAGATGTCGATGCCTATCTCAGCCATGACCCGGATAGCGAGCGGGTGCACGCTCCCCCCAGGCTGCGTGCCGGCCGAATAGGCTTTCCATCTTCTCTTCAGGTAATGCTTTACCAGCCCCTCAGCCATTTGGCTGCGACAGGAATTTCCTGTACATAGAAACAACACGCGTCGCTTGGACATCGGTTCACTCATGTAAAGGCGGTGGGGCCTCAAGCTCAGAATCCATTTCGACGTACTCGCCGTCGACGGCATAGACAACCCATTCGCAAATATTGGTCACCCGATCGGCCGCTCGCTCCAGGTTGTGGGCGATCCACTCCAGAAAATTGACCTGCTCTATCGACCCCGGATTTTCCATGGCGAAATTAAGGAGCTGGCGATAGATCTGGTTAAACATGGCATCTACCAAGTCATCGTCTTTTGGAATAGATCGGGCCAAGTCGGCGTCTCGGCTGCCGGCAGCCTGCAGGGCTCTGTGTAGCATATCCCGTGTTTTTTCAGCCATCTGTGGCAGGCCTTCCAGAGCATCAGGTAGAGGTCCCGAGGATAACATCAGGCTATTTCTGGCAATACCTTTCACATAGTCGTTAATTCGCTCGAGCTCGCCGGTTATCTCCAGCGCGCTGGCTATCCGTCTCATGTCGCCAGCCATCGGTTGCTGTGTCGCGATAAGCGTTAGGGCATCATTCATAATAGCTATCCGCGTTCGATTGACTTCCTCATCGGCCTCGATCAATCTTTGCGACCCAGGCAGGTCCCTTCGCATCAGCACATCAGCGGCCTCGACAATATTACCCTCGACCTCATGTCCAAGAGTCAGAATTCTTTCCTCCAGCCTGCTCAGCTCTCGATCAAGCGTCGTCCGTGGTTTGAATTGGCTACCTTCATCCATTTCGTTTTGGGTTGTCTCGGTCATAGATTTATCTTACCCCCAGTTACGTCCCTGGTGCATTGAACACCTGCTTACCAATTTCAATTATGTCTTCTGATCGAAACAGTTCGGAAGCACGCTCAGCTTGATGCCGACCAGGTTGTTAAAACGAGATAGCGCCAGTTTGGCAATAGCGCCAGTTTGGCAATAGCGCCAGCTTGGCAATAGTGCCAGCTTGGCAATAGCGCCACCTTGGCAATAGCGCCAGCTTGGCATCCGACCAGGCTGGTATACAATTGCCAACCTGTCCGAATGATCACATTATACCCTTAAGCTGTTCTCAACGAACGAAATAGATCACATGCGGCGTCGGTCTTCAGATATCCGTCATCCGGCACCGATATTCATGAAGAGTACTCGATCTTGAATCCGAGAAAAATGGACCGGCGCCTGTTCACGATCTTGATGATCGTGTTAGTGCAAATGCTGGGCACGGCGATGATCTTGCCCATCTTGCCTCTCTATGCGAAAGAGGCATTCAATATGTCTCCTCAGGTCATCACCCTGCTGGGTACCTCCTTTTTTGCGGCTCAATTTATCGCCGGACCAATATTGGGCAGGTTGTCCGACACGCGCGGCCGAATCCCCGTTCTTATCATTAGCCAGATAGGAACGGCCATTAGCTTTGTGATGTTAGCTGTCGCGCCGGGTGTCGCCTTCCTTTTCCTGGCCCGAATCTTGGACGGGATCACCGGCGGGAATATCATCGTCGCCCAGGCTTATGTTACGGACATCACACCTCGCGAGAAACGAACTGAAGCTCTAGGCTATATTTTTGCTGTGTTTGGCATCGGTTTCATCATAGGACCAGCGCTCGGGAGTGTTCTAGCGGCCTTTTTTGGTCCCCGTGTTCCGTATTTGGTCGCTGCTGGGGCAGCTATGCTCGTGGTCATCCTCACCTGGTTAACGCTAGAAGAGACGCTAACCCCGGAGCAGCAGGAAACCAACCGCACTTTCAAGAAGGAGGGCGCTCGCATCGTGGACGTTTTGAAGAACGCCCCGCTCATGTTGATCCTGGCCGTTGTCTTCCTGGCTCAGTTTGGCCTTGGATTACTCCAGTCTACTTTCGCACTCTATGGGGACGCCGTTTTGTTCAAAGAGTATAGCGCCAAAGCTGTCACAATTGGCATTGGCTTGATATTAGCCGTTTTTGGTCTTAGCCAGGTCGTCACCCAGACCTTGCTGCTGAGACCCGCCCTAAAACGTTTCGGAGAATATCGCCTGATCATCATGGGCAACCTGGGCCGGGTAATCGGCTCAGTAATCTTTGCCGTCGCGCTGTCACCTTACCTGGGGGGCATGGCGGGGGTGCTCTTTGCCGTGGGGAGTGGTGTCATGATGCCTTCGCTACAGTCGCTGACCACAGGAACCGTCGACGACGAGCTACGTGGCGAGATTCTGGGCATTTACCAATCTTCCATCAGCCTGTCGACCATTATCAGTACGGCCGTTGCCGGTGTAATTTTCGCGGTCAGCGCAACGCTTCCCTTCTGGATTGGCGGCGGTCTCGGATTGCTGGCCTTCATTCCCGCGTTTGTTTTGCTCGTCCGATATGGACAGAAGAAACCTGTAGCCGATGGCATTCAAACGACGGCCGATTAATTGTCAGGCTGGCAGCTGTGGGTAGTAGGCATAGATGCGACGACCCCATAGAGTAAAACGAGCTGCTGGGTTCGGACCAACCTTCGTTTAGTTTAGCCGAAAAGGATGTTCGGTCTACAGAAGGCTATGGAGATCAAGGCAGCGATGCACTATTGAATCCCTGCTCCTCGAAATGCAAATCATAAGCGAATACTGCATCGGCGTTGTGTTTTCTGGCTACCTCGAAACTGACGCAGTCTACCAGGCTCAATCTCCGTCGATTCGCTATTAGCAGTGCGGTTAGCCCTGTTTCATGCAGCGATTCGTCGACCCAGATTGTGTCTAACAAGGGCATAACGCGCTCTTGAAAGATGGTGACAGCAGGCATGCCCAGGCGACGCTGCACCAGGGAAAAGGTCTCCACAAGGACGTAGTTCGTGCAGATCAGTTCCACATCGTCGCGCACAAGGTGTTCCCACAAGCGAGAGGCATCGTGGTGATTTCTTTCATCGGCATCGAGTACTGCCAGGAAAGCAGAAGTGTCGACAAACACTCTCATGCCTCGCTATCTCCGTAGGCCTCATCCAGGTAATGATCATGGTTTTGGCCAAGATCGGTGACGCCGGAGGAACCAATACCAACAACAGACAACGCGCGCTGTCGTATCTGCTCGGGAGTGAGCTTGCCTCTCGATCGCACAAATTGATCGACACTCTGCCGGATTAGTTCAGCCATAGAAACGCCACGCTCCAGGGCCATCCGCTTCAGGATTCGAGATTGTTCCTCTGTTAACTGAATCTGGGTCCTCACCATACTTTCTTCTCGGCTTACATCTTGATTACATTATTGCTTAAATGATAACACATTTCACTTAACGGCTCAACCCGTGCCGAGGTTAGTCCCAAGGAGATAGTTAGGGGTGAAGAATCAGAGTGGCATTTCGACAATTTGCGGCCGAATTGACCGTAGATACCCCTTGTATACCGGACGCTTCACAGATCCTTTATCAAATGCAGTTTCATCGTGACATCAGTCAGTGAGTCGATCACCTTCATCAGGTGCGGCAGCGAGCGTTTGTTGCTTATTTGTGAATATCAGCTAACTAAACTGTCTTCGGCGACATGGGGTGTTACTTCATGCTCGATCCGCTCCTCAAGCTGGTCACGGGCAATTTCAAGATCAAAGAATGCCTGCATGTTCATCCAGACCTCGGCTGAGGTCCCAAAAAACCGGGCTAGACGAAGGGCTGTATCGGCGGTAATAGCCCGCTTTCCGCGAACGATCTCATTTATCTTAAGCGGGTAAACGCTCATCTCCTTTGAAAGCCTGTACTGGCTGATCCCCATGGGCTTCATGAAGTCTTCGAGCAGTATTTCACCCGGATGTACCGGGGTCATTCTTTCATCACTCATCGTATTTACCTCTAATGATAATCAGTTATTTCGACATCGTAGGCGTCTCCGTCCTTCCAGAGAAAACAGATTCGCCACCGATCGTTAATGCGTATGCTATATTGACCCTTTCGGTCGCCAATGAGCTTCTCAAGTCGATTAGAAGGTGGAACCGCTAAATCACGCAGATCCTTTGCCCCGTGGAGGTAGATTAGCCGTCGTAAGGCTACGCGCTGCATATCTTTCGGTAGCTTGCGCGTGGACAGTCGCCGGAAGACTCTCTCGGATGCTTTGTCTTTAAACGACTTGATCACAGTCCTAATAATACCGCATTACAATAATACCGCCAAGTGATATTACCGCCGCACGATAACATAACTAGTTTCTACTTTAGCTGCCACCTCTTGTAGACCCCTTAGCTCTATTCTGGTCTGTGCTCTGGTCGCTTTACCTCGAGGAGTCCGGTTTGGCCCGTTTCGCCGATCGCTCGTGCACGATCATAGCGGTCAGCATGCCCGCGACAGCGATCACCGGTCCCAGCGATGCCCAGGCCGCCAGCTTCAGCACCCAGCGGCCGGCCAGCGATTCAGGCCATAGTCCCGTCAGTGGCAGAAGCGTAGCCAGGGTGAATAACACCGAGGCTACCAGCCAGCTCTGTCCGCGAACGGCCAGCCTGCCCCAGACCTCCCTTGCGGCAACAACCAGGCCAAGGGTGACAAAACCCAATAGCAACGTGTGCAGATAGAGCACGCGAAGGCCGTTCCGCTGCGCCCAAAGAGCCGCGGCCGGGATAATCATCCCCAGGCTGAGAAGCGTCTTTAAGGTGAGCAGAACCAGGGGTACACGCCATCCGGTCCAGGACGGAGCAACGGCCGGCCACAGTGCCCACACGCTGACCAACAGCCCAGCAGCAACCAATAACCCACCCAGGCTGGCGATGAGTCTCAATCCATCCGGCACCAGGTCAACTGGCATGGCCAATAGAAAGACCAGCGGCAGTCCCATAACGATCAGGTTCTCCCCCCAGCGCGAGCGTCTTTTCTGGCTTGCACTCAATAAATCCCCGGCGAGGGCAGCGTGGGCGAGACCCAACACGGCCAGAACCATCCAACCTTCGGAAAACAGATCAAGGAACATGTGGGTCAATGCCACTGACCAGAAAGGATCTTCGATGCCCAATCTACTAACCACAGCTACACCCCACGCCCCTAGTGAGGCCAGCATCATGAAAATTAGAGCCGCGTCCCAGAATCGAAGCGCCCGGTCGCGAGGTACACCTCTTGTCGCTTTGTAATAGAGGATGGCGTAAGCGTACCAGGCCAGCATGTTGAGCGTAGCCGCTATCACCGAGAGAGGTAGGCGTCGGTCGCCAAACTCGGCCAGCTGATACCCGTACTGGATAAAGGCCAGATAGGCCAATAATGCCGCAATAATTGTCGCGCCCATCACCCACCGGAAACGGGGAGAGAGGGGCCGGCCGCTGATGCGCGGCAACCAGGCGGCGATTAAACCCATCAAGGCCGGCGTCACCCAACCAAAATACATCAGATGCGAGTGCGCGTGCCGGACGTTGACAAACTGCAAGCCGGCTGGAAAGCCGTAGATCATGCCGAATCGCATCAGACTCCCCGTGGCCCCGGCTATGATGAAGCCAACCAGGGCCGCTTTCCAAATTCTGGCCACTCTCGCTTGTGACCATTACCTGTCATTCGATATTCTTCCCTTCAGTAGGATTCCCAGGAGTGGGATTCCCAAGGAAGGGCAATCCCATCTTCACGAATAAATAGGGCTAGCTGTATTCTGAAGACGTCTGGCAGGCTGGTTTGTTGCCGGGGCATGCCACGCGCCCCTTGCCGGGTCAAAGTGTCCAGTAACCGGCAACAACCAGGAAGCCGCCCAGGATCTCCACGCCGATCTCAGTGAAACCGAAACGCTTGATGCTGGTCACCGGTCGCTTCTTGGATACCGCCCACAACGCACGCGAAAAATATCCGGCGAAAGGAATAACGGCCAACCAGGGAATAGCTCCTCGAATCGCCCCCAGGATAACAATCAGCAGCACACCGATATGTCCCCAGAGCACAATTGACCGGTTCAATTCCCTTCCCCGGGTATCGGCGATCCTCACCCTGACATATAGGACACCCAGGACGTTTTGACCAGCCATCAGAGCCCATAGTGCCCAGGCAGTCGCATCCAATGTGCCTGTCGCCGCCACGTAGGCAGCCGGAGCTGTCGCGCTCAGACCGGCGGCCCCGGCGGATTCCATCCACAAAGACCTGAGGCTGGCCCTGCGATGGCGGGAGGCGACCACGTACAGGATAAAAATGGCCACCATTGGCAAGAGCAACCACAGGAGCATCGTTCGCCCCATGGCCAGTAGCCCAATCAGAGAAAGGACGGCCACCAGGCTCAAACCGATGGCCCAGCCAGCTGCGAGAGTCCGATCCTCCTGCCGGCCTCCTCCTGAGCGAATGCGCATCCAGGTTATGGCTGGCTGGCGAACCAGGAAGCCGGCCAGACCCCCTATTAACACCAGCGCTGTCCCCGCGTTCCACTCCTGGGCTACAAGTAGGCCCACGAAATAAGGTACCAGGAGCCAAGACCAGGAGCCATGTTCGGTCGGAATAATCAGACGCTTGCGAAAAATCCGGCCTGTGTTGGCGTTAACCCCGGAGCTTTTCTCCATAGCTAGACGAGATTATGCTTTAGATTGCGATGATGTTTGAACGGTGCCGTGCATGCGTCGTTCTCTTACGGCGAATCCAGCCAGCATCAACAAGAACCATAACAAGGCCACGACGTTTAACAACCCACCCCATCGTCGCAACGGGACCCGCAAAGCCAGGTCGCCGGCGACGCGCATCAGCAGACTCAGGTGCAGCAGAACCACCGGTCCATAAAAGGCCGGGTGGAATGGTATTTTCATACCCGTTATTGCCGGCAAGATGATCAGGGCATGGGCGAAGATCATACTCAGGGAGAAGCCCAGGAACAGGCTGTGTAATATGGCATCATAAACAGGTCCAGCCATCACACCGGCATCTCGAATACCCAGTAGCCCACCGACGCCCAGCCATACATACCCCATCAACAGGTTTAAGGCCATGAATCGAGAAAGGCCTGGACGGTTTACGTTTCGACGGGCAACATCGAAGTAAAGCAACCATAAGGCCAGGGCAACGAAGCCTAGACTCGCCAGTCGCACTCCGGCCGTATAGTCGACTATTGAAAGTAAAAGTCCGGCTATGACCAGCGCAGTTGACAGGGTGAATAGTGAATAACCGAGGCGTCCGAGCCGCGTCACCCGGCTCAACTCCAGCCGTTCGCCAACAATGGTCAGGACCAGAAATCCTGCCCACCAGAAAACAACCTCAGGGATAGACCATCCGGCCAACCACAGCCCGTTGCCTGTCAACCAGGCCGCTGCGCCCAGGGCCATCGTCCCTGTATAAAGTGCAGGTTGACGACGGACAATGGCAAGTGATACGACCAAGAACATTAGGCTGCCCAGGGTGATTAACGCTGGACCAATTTGATTTGATCCATCTACGATCAAAAATATGCCCCCTGCCGCGCTGAGTAAAGGCGCAATGTAAGGCCATTTTTCAGCTAACGCTACGGCCCTTTCTAAGGAGATGACCGTACCAAGAAAACCGGCGACCATCAAAGGGCCATGGGCCATCGGCAAGCCCGGTCTCAAAGGCGGAACCGCCCACCCTATCCTATACAATCCGGCCCACAGCGCAGCCAACAAAGTCGGCAGCACCACGGCCATCAGCGGCAGGCGGAATTTCGCTTCAGATTCCATACCAGGATCCTCTTATTCGAACTGGATTAATCGTGATGGTCGAAGGAAATGTAATCGAAAGTCTGCTGTGAATTAGCGTACCAGGAGTAAGGTCATAATAACTGGCGTTCGGGCCCGAATACTATGAGGAAGATGGGCTGGCATGTGCACCCATGTTCCTGGTCTCGCCTCCGATTTATCGGAGCCAAGGGTCATTTCCGCCTCGCCGCTAAGAATCTGTAATATCGCCGGTCGTGAGGCGGTATGTTCGCTGAGTTCCTGGCCTGCCGCAAAGCCAAATAGGATGCCTTTAACGTTCTTATCGTCGAGGAAGGTGCGGCTGATAATCGTGTCCTCTGGTATTTCAGGTATAAGGGCCAGCAGATCTGGAACAGCTGTGTAGGCCACCCCATTCTCGGGTTTTCCGTCATGTTGAGTCATTGACTACTCCGGCTTATCATTACCTGGCATTTGCGCCCGCGGATCCTGCCCCTCATGGATACCGACCTGCTCGAGAGCCGTCATCAACTCGGCAAGCTCTAAATCGTAGCTCTGGGCTACGTCGGCCATCGTGTCGAACGGAGCCATAGCGCAACCTACGCAGGCCGTTTTTAAATCCTGAAAAACAGAAACCGTATCTGGCCATTGTTCCAAAATTTCGGAAACTGTCATATCGATTGTGGGCATTGGGGTTGACACTGTTTCCTTCCACATACCTCATGAGAGGTGCAAAGCGGTGACTGATCCGTCCCCATACTGTGAAGCAGACACGTAGAAACGCTTGTCACTGCACATCCCAAAAGTGATGCGCACCTCGTTTAGTTTTTTGGAATCCGAGCCTCTGGCTGCTAATCCTCCAGCGTCCGGATATAGGCCACTATGTTGAGCAGATCCTCGTCGGTAAAGGCCGGATTACCACCCTTTGGCGGCATGTCAACGCCGACCGTGTTCTCCGGATCACTGATGGGACGACCGGTCTTGATCATGGCCACCAGCTCTTCATCGCTGGAATTCTTGACGAACTCACTGATGGTCAGGTCTTTCCCGAGATTGGGTAGGCCCTTAGCATCCGGACCATGGCAGCCGGCACAGACAAGGAACTGTTCCTCACCGGCGACCGCATCACCCGCGCTGGCGACGGGCTCGTCTTCCGAGTCTCCACCACCACATGCGGTTAGCGTCAACGCGGCGATAAATACGATAGCAAGTACAAACACCATTTTTCTCATAACTGTTTCTCCATTATTGTTTACAAACGGTCGCCTTCTGGATGACATTGAACTAAGCCACTATCCAAATAGTTCAGAATAGGATTGTAAGATAGCCCCTTGCTCGCCGGCCCAGTCGACGGCCCTATCCTGGCTGGCGAAAGCCACAATTCCAAAACCCATCGGTGTCAGCAGATCTTTGCTCTTGACAAAATAGGCTTCATCGGCGTTTATCCACTCCTCTGTATCATAGTCGTGCACCCAGAAAACGGCTACATCTTCGGCTGACTCGTCGTTGTAGGACGCCATACCGCCGATGTCGTCAAAGCGTCGTGTCTCCCCGTCCGACATCACATAGGCCGCCGCGTAGCGGGCTTCGTTTATGATCATCGCGCATCTCTCACAGGCGTCTTCGCCATAACGGATGTCGGGTGGTTCGTCGAGATCGGGACCGCTCCCGCAGGCAACCAGCAGGATTAGACCGAGCACAACAACGGACCGCTTAATCAATCCCATAGCTATCACAGGACTCCTCTCCTTCGAAAGACCAGGTAGGTGCCGCCAAGCGGTAGAACCACCCAAACAGTAAGGATAGCTAATAAGAAGAGCATAAGCTGCGAGCCGTAAGTTCTCACAGCATAGATGCCGGCCGGTCCCAAAACCTCCAGGTTGCTACGAATACTAAGGATGGCAGCCATCTTAAATATCTGCAGAGGATTTAGCAATGCCATCGTAAATAGCTGGTCAATGTCAACTCGGAGCACTATGGCCGTGCCCATCAGACCCAGATCGCCAAAAAATACGAGGACCAGCCAGAGAAATAGCGCTATACCAACGGCCGTGGCGCTTTTAGCGGTTGCGGCCGAGATAAGGAAACCGATGCTTAAAGTGGCCAAAGCCAGGGCGAAGGCCAGCAACACCAGCACCAGGTATTGGCCGGCCTGGGTCGTGCCGCCTTGCCAGGCGATAAGCAGCCCACTTAGCCCAAAGCCAATTACCAAGGCCACCAGAATGGCCAGGGCTAGACCTAAAAACTTGCCCATGAGCAACTCTGCCTGGGAGATTGGCTGGGTAAGCAAATACAACATCGTTCCTCGCTCGCGCTCTCCAGCCAGGCTCAATGCGCCGAGGGTTAGACCCATAAGCGGTACAATCAGCAACACCAAGTTAATGAGACTGGCGCCAGTGCGGCCGAATCCCGCCAGGCCGTAATTCCCCATGCCCGACAACGCGAACCAGGCCAAGGCCAGGGACAGGGCGCTAAATGCCACAGTATATAGAATAAACCAGCGGTTTCGCCGGGCGTCCTTAAGCTCCTTCTGGGCCAGTATTAGAACGTTTCCAAGTTCCATAGTTGTTCTATCATCCTTCGTCCGGGCTTATTCTTCTGAGCCGGTTATCGGTCGTCGGTCGCTTGCCGAGAGGACTCGGCTTGGCCGAACTTCGTTCGGCTGGTCGTCGGTCATCAGTCGTCGGTGTTGCCCCGCGAATGTCAATCGTTAATCGTTAATCGTCAATCGCTAATCGTTAATCGTAAATCGTAAATCGTAAATCGACCGTCATCACTCCAATTGAAAATCGGCTACCGGTATGCCTGCTTCGGTCAATAATGAAATGGGTCTGGCTTTTTCCAGCGGGACGACCTTGACCCAGATGCCGGTGCCGTTCCGTTCGGCGCTGAAACCGTGTCCGGATAGAGTTTCCAGGGCTTGCCGGATCCACTTCTCCCCGTCCAGGTGCAGCTTTAGCATGGCTCTGGTATCCAGTCTGCTGCTGAGTTCGGCCGGATGGCAATCGGCGACCAGCTTTCCGTCCTTAAGAACCAGAACCCGATCTGCAAGGGCCACGACCTCTTCCAGGCGATGGGAGGAGAATATGAGGGTTTTGCCAGCTTCCTTTAGTTCAGCCAGCAAAGCCAGGAATTTCTCTCGAGCCTGTACATCTAGATTGGCTGTCGGTTCGTCCAGGATTAGCAGCGGCGGATCGGCCAGCAAGGCGATTATCAAGGCCAGCCTCTGCTTCATTCCGCCCGATAATTCTCGAACTCGCGCTTTCATGTACGAGTCCAGACCCAGCCGTTCTAGAAGATCGACGGCGTGCTCGGAGTCGGTGTCCGTCTTCTTTATTCGGGCGTAGAAAGCCAGGGTCTCGAAAACTGTCATATCATCGTGGAAGCTAATCTCCTGGGGCACGAAACCCAGCAGGCGGCGGGCATCCTTTCCTTGCCTTCGCAGATCGAAACCCGCCAGGCGTACATCGCCATCGAAGGGGATCACGCCCAGCAGGCAGCGCAGCGCGGTCGTCTTTCCGGCGCCGTTTTCACCCCACAAGGCCACCGAAGCGCCTGCTTCAACGTTAAAGGTGAGACGATCAACCGCCGTTAGCGGTCCAAATCGTTTCGTCAGATCCTGTACTTTTACCATAAAATCAATCCTGATTTAATCTTCGCTGATCAGTTCTTTATTGATTAATCATCCCCTATGGTGGGATACCGGTAAGTGTCCACGTCCTAATAGTTTTTTTCCGCGGATCCAAAATTTCCATTTGCTAGGCTTGAAACTAGCCAGAGAGCTAAAGAGTAATACTCCCCCTGCCAGCAGCAAAAGACCCAGGGAGACAATCCACATGGCGTTCTTCTCCGTGTTCGGTTGGAGAGGCAAGCCGTCCGGTACTTCTGGCTGCATCAACGGCGCTTGGTCAGCCACTTTCGGCTGTGGCTTCACGAATGGGATGGCTCGAGCTGCAAAGTCGATGGCCTGTTCCACCGGACTGTAAATAAAGAGCCGCAGCGAACTTTCACGGTCCATCAGATTCTCAAACAGGCGTTCAGATTTATAAGGAATATCCCCCAGCCCGTCGTTATCTGCATCGTAGCCTACATAGTCGCTCCAATAATTCCCAATGCCGTCAACGGTCCAGCTGTTCTCTTGAACCCGGCCACCACTTCCGCCGGCGATGCTAACCTGCTGCCCATTATCAACAAAGCTATTGCCCGAGAAAAAGTTATGGCGAACGGAGGGCATCAGGTTCACGCCCACATCGTTGTAAGCGAAGACATTCCCTACGAACCGCCCGATGCTGTCCCTTTCTCGTGGTGAGTTGTCCAGGTGCGCTCCAATGCGGTTGTCGAGGAACAGGTTGTTTATTATCACCGCATCGTCCATATCCTTCATACCAATACCAAAACCACTCGGCCCGCGATTGCGGGCGATGGTGTTGTTGGTCAATTGCAGTCGCCGGCTATACATCAAGAACGTTCCAACCGAATTATCGGTCAACAGGTTGTTCTCAATGATGGCGTCGTCGCAATACATGAAGTGCAACCCATAGCGGCCGTCGGTAATTTCGTTGTTCTTTACCGTTATATTCTCCGAATACCACAGCACGACATCGCGCCCTTTGCTGATCACGTTATCCTGAACGGTAACGTGATTGCTGAACCACACGCGTATCGGATCCCCCCGCCGTGGCAACGCTAGATCTTTGCTTGTTATCTTGTTATCACGAATCAGGCCGCCATCTGCCTGTCGAAGGTAAATGCCAAACAAGGTGTCTTCGAGGCGATTGCCCTCAATGGTTGCATCCAGCCCCTCCACGGCAATCCCCGAGTTTTCCTTTTGCAAGGAATCACCGCTGCCCGTGATAACAAATCCACGCACGGTAACCTCAGGGGCAATGATGCTTATCACCGTTCCAGTTCCCCCCCCGTCGATCACTGGCCAATCATAACCGACCAGTGTGACGGGTTTGTCAACAACCAGCGATTCCTCATACCTGCCGCCATGAACTTCGATAACATCACCATCTTCGGCCTGTTCCAGCGCCTCCGACAGGGAGTTATAACTCCCTCGCGGGGACACGATGCGGCCTTCAGTCTGCGCTTCCGCCTGCAGCGACCACAGGAGGGTCGCTATCATTACAAGACCGAGAGGTATAAGGTGGCTAATTCGTCTCAACATGCTTAATCGTTTATCCAGGACATTGCCATTGAGCAATTGCTTCGTAAGCGATTGCTAACTCTCTTTTTCCAGATCCGCATCCACCAGTGGCTTATAAGCCCGGCGGTGGAAATAGAGGCCCACGAGCACCAGTACCGAGGCCAGGGCGGCCAGATACCAGCCGGTATCCACTGAAGCAATGGTCTTAAACTGCCCGATCAACCCTTCGCCCAGAACCGGCGGTGTAAATGGCTTGATAGAACTGCTCAGGGCCGCCGTTGGATCCAGGTTTTGCCCAAAGTTCCGCATCCAAAGATAGAGATCTATAAGGAAGAACGCGGGATACAATACCGCCGGAAGTGCCAGTAGCGCCGCCCACTTGGTGTGTATGAACACGGCCGCTACCACTAACAAAGCTGTAACTGTGATAAGAATAACGCTCAATGAACGTTCCAACTCGGCCGCTTCCTCGAGAGGTCGCATACCGATATAGTGGTTGAGTCCGTCGATCTCGTTTACATCGCCCTCCAGCCGGTTCACATAGGCGGTGACGAAAAGGCCTTTCGGATATTGGGGCGCCTCCAGCTTCATGCCCCAATACGGAAAGAAGATAGAGATGATCAAAAGGAAGGCAGCCAGACCCAACAATATTGTCGGTAGAATGTAGTCCAGTCCGCGCTCCTTTCGATCTTCTGCCGATGTTCGCGGGCCAACTATCTCTTGCCAGGTTTTGGACATTGAAATTATCCCTTTAACAGTGCATTGATGATTGGTGGGTGGGCCAGGCTAAAACCCGGCCCACCTCGTATTTAGAGATTAAGGTTCAACCAACAAATAGCCAGTCATCTCCAGGTGCAGTGCAGAACAGAATTCGGTGCAATAATATGAGAATACACCATCTTCGTCGGCCTCAAACTCAAAGGTGCCAGTTTCACCCGGCTCTAGACTCAGGTTGATATTGTACAGAGGAATGGAGAAACCATGGGTTGCGTCGTATGTCGTCTCCACGTTGGTTATATGCCACACGACGTGATCACCCTGCTGGATTTCCACATGCTCGGGTGTGAAGTGGCTGCGCACAGCGGTCATGAAGATCTCGACCTCGTTGCCGTCACGTACGATACGTTCCTCGCCCAGCTGAGTCCCATTCGGATCAGGTGACTGGGTGTGTGGGTTCCAGCCGATCTCCGGGTAAATCTCCCACGGGTTTAGCTTATCAGCTTTGATGATCTGAGCGTAGTGGGGTTCGCCGTCTGGGAAGGGCATGTCGTATAACAACTGCAGGTTATCTCCCGGTTGACCAATGTCAATCAGCTGGAAGTTTTGGGGCAGCAGCGGTCCGACATTAAGGAAGCGATCGATTGCCCACTTGTTCAACGATACAAGATACTTTCCATCTGGGCTAACGGTATCGCCTTCGGCCGTGGCGATATGCCCGACATTGTAATGAACGTTGATCTTGGAGGTCAGCGTCCATGGGGGATCGTCGTTCAATTCGTCATAGTCGCCGCCCATCGACCAGCGGGCAACGGCCGGCTCAAGGAACAAGCTGGTGTAGGCGTAACCTTGGTTGTCAAATTGAGAGTGTAGCGGTCCAAGCCCTACTTCAACCTGGGCTTCCATCACGTCGTCGAAGTCCAAGATGGGTACGCCGTAATCGTCTGTTTCCCAATTTCCGGCATCGATGGCCTTCTGGATCTTCTCGAAACTGTATACCGTGACATGTGGATCTAGCTTGCCAGAAACGACCAGGTACTCGCCTCCCGGCGCGACATCTACGCCGTGGGGGCTCTTGGGCTCAGGGGCGAAATAGAGCAAGCCCTCTTCAATTGAGGTGTCCAAAGGAATGACCGGGAATCCGTTGACATCAATTGTTCCGCCGCCGGCCGCTACCTCGACCGCCTTGTCGAGATTAATGATGTGCATGAAGTCCATATCATTTTGGGAAGCCCCAGCCTCGAAGGGGGGATTACCGCTCTCAACGCCGCCGGTAGCCATCTCGGAATTGAAGGAGTTGCAGAAGATCCAGCCTTCGCTCACCAATTTGCCAGCGTCGCATAGATCCTGCCAGTAAGGAGGTAACTCCATGGCGAAAGAATCTTCCGGCTTGATCCGGCCGCTCTCGCGGTCAAATTTCCAAATCGTAACCATACCACGGTAATCTTCGGCGTAGTTCTCGAGAGAGGAGTACTCCCATCCGAGTGGAGCGGCGTATTGCCCGCCCTCGATGACCCATTCGCTGTCTGGCGTGACCATCGTGCTGCCGTGATCGTTCAGGACGATGGGGTTGTTGACGATCTGCTTGGTCTCGAAGTCCCTCAGGTCAATAACGGCTATGCGGGCGTTGGCCTTGTCGTTGATGAATAGCCACTCGCCGTCGTAGTCGCCCGCCGTCTCGCTCAGGGCGGGATGGTGGGTGTCAGCCCAGGTGAGTTCGTGATCTCCCCTGTTTCCCGACGCCAGCAATTCCATGGTGCCTATCTCGCCATAGCCATAGCCTTGCCACGGTTCTGGCGTAAAGACGGCGATTGTCTTCAAGATGCGCATAGAGGGCATGCCGATGACGAAAACCTGGCCTGAATGGCCGCCCGAGGCGAACATGACGTACTCGTCGTACACGCCTGACGGGGTATAGGTCTTGAGCGCGGCGGTGATATCGTCGGGCGTCAGGTTCCGGGCCGCGGCGATGCTCGCCGCGTCTCCTGAAAGCGCTTCGGCCACCGCCTGTGAATCTTCGGCCGAATCTTGGCCTTCGTCATCATCCCGGCATGAGACCAACGCCACAGCAACCAGGGCTATGATGAGCGCTGCGATGAACCATACTCTAAACTTCATACTCTTCACTCGTTCCATTTCTTATCCTCCACTATTTTGCCAGTGAACACTGAACGAAAAAGCCCGCCGGCCGAAAAATTGATAAATTACCGCACCTGGGAAATAAGTGATCTATGCGCCCCTATGGGCACAGTTAATAGTGTAGGGGATCCGGCATTCGCCGTCTTTGCGCCAGCGCAAATAGGGCTGGCTTGATCAACCAAGATTGGTGGTCTCCATAATCGTGTAGGCGGTCCGTTCCTGATAGAGTGACAAGGTTGACACGCTGACAAGGTGACAGGGTGATCGATTTCGCCTGCCCCCCACTTTTCTCCACACCCGCGGGGGTGGACCGATACAATTGACGATTTACAATTTACGCTCGCGAAGCGGTCGCTCAGCGACATTTACGATTTCCCCACACCTGCGGCGGTGGACCGATACAATTGACGAATTGTAATTTACGGTTTACGATTTTTCCGCACCGACGGGGAGGATCTCGTAGCCGTGGTTTCCATACCGCGCTCGAGTTTCCCGCCGATCCCTGGAGTTAACCAACCATGGATCTACCGATCACAAAGCGACATCCCCCTCTTTTCCTCCCTCCTACAGAATGGTCCGTTGTCAATAAACGACTTGCACAGATCGTAACCCGTTTTCCCCATACCTATAATAATGGAACGACTCTCCTTAATCGTCAATGTCGCATCGCGTATGATTGCATCGCGCGGCGACCGCTTCGCGAACGAAAATCGTCAATCGTCAATCCTGGCTTGACGGCAGATCCTCGGCGATGGACACTAGCTCATGGGGCTGGCAGATGATGATTCGCTCCCTCCCCGATTCGATCAATCCGCGCTGCTCCCACCCACTTAAGATTCGGCTAACGGTGTACTGTGTCGTTCCGGTCATCTCCCCCAGATCTTGACGGGAAAGAGAGAGGTTGAGCAGAACGCCCTTATCCACCTTAGTGCCGGTCTGGCGGGCCAGTCGTAATAAGGCCCGGGCCACCCGCCTCTCCACCCTCTCGGTAGCCAGCTCAAGATACCGGTGTTGCAGCTCCTGGAAACGCCTACCGACCAGGCGGAGTCCGCTCAGAGCCAGACGAGGTGACTGGGCCATTAGCTCCATGGTCGAGTCGAAATCCCACTTTAAGGCGTCGCAATCGGTCACCGCTTCGGCCGACAGCGGATAAGGCGTTCCACTCCAGGCCACGATAATCCCCATGCCGTCTCCAGGACCCATAAAATGGATAATGACCTGGTGCCCCTCGACCGTTAGCTGGCTCAGCCGGACCTGTCCCCTCGACGATAACGTAGAAGCTGTCGGCCGGTTCGCCCTGGTGAAAGAAGAATTCACCCCGGGACAATTTCGTTCGCCGGGCTATCTTCATCGCCTCCTCGAGCTCGGCCAATTCCGCCCCCTTGAAAAGAGGCGACCGGCCAAGGAGGTCCAGCAACTCTGACTTCTCCTCTCCGCGCATGGTATGGGTATATTAGCACGTTAAGCCCCCATCCCCCAAGCTGCCTTGCTGAACGATTAAGCTGAGTCCTCTCAGCGGGCCAAGCTCATTCAAATGAGCAGACCGGTTTTCCGGTCAAGCCTCCACGCCGAACGAATAAGCTGAGTCCTCTCAGCAGGCCAAGCTCATTCCCATGAGCAGACCTGTCTTCCGGTCACGCCTCCACGCCGAACGTAGTTCGCCCAAAACCTGTCTTCCGGTCACGCCTCCACGCCGAACGTAGTTCGGCCAAGGCCACTCCTGTGGCCAAGTTTCAGTCTTGGGCAGATTCCGTTTACAATTGGGCGCGTTACCATTCAGGAAATCAATCATCTCGTTCTCGACGGAGGGAGAATGCACCAAACAAAAAGAAGGCGGCCCATCCTGCGCTGGCTTCTGCAACTCGACAAGCCGGTGCCGGTGCGCACAGAGGCCGAGGTAATCGCCGAGCGGGATCGAAACTACCGTTGGAATTTCGCTGTAAACCTGACCGATGTCTCCTTCTTCTGGTTCGGACTGAGTTTCATCTCCTTCGCCACTATCATACCTCTCTACATTAGCAAACTCACCGACAGCCCCATTCCTATCGGCATTGCAGCCATGATCTCTCAAGGGTCCTGGTTTCTCCCCCAGGTGTTCACGGCCAATTCAATCGAACAGTTGGCCAGAAAGAAACCCGTAATCGTTAATCTCGGTTTCTTTACCGAGCGTCTACCCATGTGGTTACTCGTATTCTCGGCCGTTATCGCCGTCCGTAATCCGACCCTGGCCCTGGTCATTTTCCTGGTGGGCTATGCCTGGCACGGTTTTGGCGCGGGCCTGGTGGCTACCGCCTGGCAGGACCTCCTCGCCCGTTGTTTTCGGGTCGAACGCCGCGGCCGATTCATGGGCACCTCCTTTTTCATTGGCGGCCTGGCGGGCGCGGTCGCGGCCGGCTTCAGCGTTCAACTTCTGGCTGGTTTTGAATACCCACTAAATTTCGCCCTCCTCTTTTTTCTCGCTGCCTTGTTTATCTCCCTCAGTTGGTTCGCACTTTCGTTGACCCGCGAGCCAGTCCAAAAGGTAACCATCCCTCGAAAGAGCTCTCGACAATATTGGTCTGATTTGCCAGCCATCGTCCGCCGGGACGACAATTTCCGCCATTTTCTTGTCGCCCGTCTCTTGCTCGCCCTGAGCGGCATGGGAATAACATTTGTTACCGTTTCCGCCTTGCGTCGCTGGGCTGTTGCTGACTCGACTGTTGGCATCTACACCGCCGTATTTCTAGCGGGCCAGATGGTGGGAAACCTGTTTCTGGGCCTCCTGGCCGATCGGCACGGACACAAACTGTCGCTGGAGATAGGCGCCCTGGCCACCTTCATAGCCTTTGGGCTGGCCTGGCTTGCTCCTTCCCCTGATTGGTACTTCGTCGTCTTCTTCCTGCTGGGCATTGTACAAGGGGCAGTTATCGTCTCTGGAATACTGGTGGTCATGGAATTCAGCCCACCGGAGAAACGGCCGACATATGCGGGGTTGACCAACACCAGCGTGGGTGTGGTTAGCATGGTTGGGCCCTTGGTGGGCGCCTGGTTGGCGTTAAGTGGATTTACGGCATTATTCGCCCTCAGCGCCCTCTTTGGCTTGTTCTCATTTGTTACCCTGCGCTGGTGGGTGCAAGAGCCCAGGTACAGGGCTCCTATCGTGGATGACCTCGAGTCTAATCTGGAGGCGCGGGCTATCCCACCCGGCCAGGATTAGAATCGTTATCTTGATGCCAGGCGTGACCCATTCTGTGTAATTAATGGCATATCCCTCACTGCGGCCGGTCTCGCATTTCAGGTCCCAGACAAGTTTCATTCCCAAACAAGATCAGCTTTATTGCCGTTCATTACTCACAGCATAGGGGTTGACAGGATTGAGAACGTCGGAATTTCATAGTGGTCGCAAGGCGGCCGCTTCGCCAGCACTGACTTCATGATCTTAGTGCTATCACCTGACTGGCTTGAACGAGCCTCGTCGACGATGGCCCCGAATCGTTGTCCGGGCAGCTTGCCTATCTCCTGGGCGATGACCGGGAACTTCTGCAAGGTAGTACATACTGCTGCGGCCGGATTATGTTGCGGCAAGGCGGCTTCGATCGCCTTCTCAAAGCGTCGCTTGGAAATCACAAAGGTCATTTTGCTTGCTCCTGTAATATACCCCACCCCGGCCCTCCCCAGATTGGGGAGGGTGTCGCCTGAATGAGTTTGTTTTCTCTCAAATCAAGTTGTTATTTCGTCCAACTATGTAAGTCCCCTTATCAGCGACCAGATCGGCATGAAATTTCACTCCCTTTTCGAGGGCAAGATCAGAGTGATGATTTCCCTCCCCAAACTGGGGAGGGTGTCGCCTGACTGAGTCTGTTTTCTCTCAAATCAAGTTGTTATTTCGTCCAACTATGTAAGTCTCCTTATCAGCGACCAGATCGGCATGAAATTTCACTCCCTTTTCGAGGGCAAGATCAGGGTGATGATTTCGCTCCCCAAACTGTGGAGGGTTCACATCAGTCACTCCAGTTCCCTCCTCAGAGCTGTGGAGGGTTCACATCAGTCACTCCAGTTCCCTCCTCAGGGCTGTGGAGGGTTCACATCAGTCACTCCAGTTCCCTCCCCAGGGCTGGGGAGGGCTAGGGTGGGGTTTGTTTCCGCTCCACAACTTCATAGATCACTTCCATTACCCCATCGATGTTGCCCAACACATCCCGATTCGTAAAACGCACTAACTCAAAACCCAGTGCCTCAAGCAATGCCTGCCGAAGGGCATCGGCTTCTTGGGTGGTGTCGTGTGTCGGGCCATCCACTTCGATGATAAGCCGGGTCGATAGGCTGCAGAAATCGACAATGAAGCGGTCAATGGCCTGCTGGCGTCGAAACTTGACCCCGCGAACCTGCTTTCTTCGAATGCGTTGCCACAGTTTGCGTTCTGCGGCCGTCGGTTTTTGGCGCATCTCCCGGGCCAGGGGCTTGAGCTTACGCCACAAATCCAGTGGTGGTTGCCAGTTACTGCGTTTCGACATTATTTCCTCAACTACCCCATACAAGACCCGCCGCCTTTCCCAGAGAAGCGATTCCTTCTCATTCTACATTTTGTTAGAGCTCATCGCAATCAGAGAGATTCTTATCAAAACAACCCCACCCTAACCCTCCCCTGAAAAGGGAGGGAACGGACCCGGCTGAGCAACTCCTTCCCCAGGTTGTGGAGGGTATGGGTGGGGTCTGTGGGGTCGTATTTCAGGAGTACTACAAGTATGATACGATTCTGGTGTTATTTAATTTACCCGATATTCCAATCACATTGATCCGCTATTTATCAGCCATTTAACACGAACCTCCATGCCTTTAATCACCGAATCCACCTTCCGCGTACGCCATTACGAATGTGACGCCTACGGGCATGTCAACAACGCCAACTACCTGCGTTACATGCAGGAGGCAGCTTTCGAGGCCTCGGCCGCCGCCGGATACACCGTGGCCCGGTACCAGGCCTTGAAGCGCATATGGTATGTACGGGAGTCAGACATCACCTTTCTGCGCCCTCTGGCCTACGGCGAATCGGTGTCAGTCAAGACCTGGGTGTCCGATTTCCGCCGAATCCATTGTCACCGCGCGTATGAGCTTTTTGAGCAGGCATCAGGCGATATAGCCGCGCGCGCGAGCACCGACTGGGTTTTCCTCGACGCCGATTCATTGCGACCGTTGACCATCCCCCCGGAGATAGTCGCCGCCTACTGGCCTAACGGTTCTCCTGAGGAGATCCCACCCCGCGAACGCTTCCCAAAAGCGCCGGAGCCGCCACCGGGATATTCACCATGCGCCGGCCGGTCCGCTGGCGGGACATTGACGGTGCAGGCCATGTCAACAACGCCTCCTTCATGACTTACATCGAGGATTGTAGCGTGGAGGTTGCCGCGGCCTATGGCTGGCCCATGACCCGTATGATGGAGAGCGGCTTTGGTATCATCGCCCGTCGTTACCGGATCGAATACCGCCTGCCCGCCTTTCTGGGTGACGAGTTAGAGGTCTCTACCTGGGTATCGGATCCGAGACGGGCCACGGCCGTACGCCACTACACCGTCAAACGCGTCGTCGATGGCGCTCTGTTGGCCCGAGCCCATGTGCTCTGGGTTTGGGTCGAGTTGGCTACCGGCAAGCCCAAGCGCATTCCTCCTGGCTTCTTGGATGAATTCGCTGACAATATCGCCTGGTAAGAGCCGACTTCCTCAGGAAAAATCGCGGGGATTGGGGGATTTTTTTAGTGTGTATTTTCGTGTCCGGCAGATCGAGATAATCTCTCTTACAGAAAGGCCGGGATTCGGGAATTAAGGTATCATATTTAGGGCATCGAGGACGTCGCTAATGTCTATTGATAGCCATCGTCCAGGTAAGTAGGCGTCACCACTGACATCTCGGACATTCCCTGCCAGACTCCATGAATAATGAAAAACCTGGGCCTCTGTGCTCCTAACTCATTGTCTATCCTATATCTTCCCGATAGAAACCACGCGTATCATTCTTCACATCCAAAAATCGTCAATGTCGCATCGCGTATGATTGCATCGCGCGGTGACCGCTTCGCGAGCGTAATTCAATAATCGTAAATCCAAAATCGTAAATCGTAAATAGTTGAGAGTTTTCCATGACAATTACGGGTCTTCATCACATCACCCTCGTCTGCAATAATGCCCAGCGGACGGTGGACTTTTACACAGGGGTTCTTGGTCTCCGCCTGGTCAAGAAGACCGTCAACTTCGACGATCCGGGCAGCTACCACCTGTATTTCGGCGACGAGATCGGCCGGCCGGGCACGGCCATCACCTATTTCGAGTGGCCCAGGGCGGCCCGTGGACGTCCAGGCATCGGCGGCACCCACCATTACGCCCTCGCCGTGGCCGGTTACGATGGCCTGCTGAAGTGGAAAAGACGGCTCACCGACCTTGGGCTTGCGGTAGATGGACCTTACGACCGGCATTACTTCACCTCTATATATTTCCAGGATCCCGACGGCGTGATCGTCGAGATCGCCACGGTAGGCCCGGGCTGGACCATCGACGAATCGCCCGACGCTCTCGGCTTGCAATACCTCGAGCCGCCGGCCGAAATGCTGGTTCGTAATCGCGACGAATCGACGATTGAGGGCACGACGTGGCCAGAGCCGGTTCCTGTAATTACGGCTGACATGGCCCTTAACCAGGGGATGCACCACATCACTGCCATTGGAACAGACATCGAGCGGAGCCATGCATTCCTGAGCGGCGTCCTGGGCCTGCGTAGAGTAAAGATGACCTCGAATTTCGACGACCCAACCTCAGCTCACTGGTATTGGGGCAGCGGCGACGGCCTTCCCGGCACGCTGATAACCTATTTCGAGCGAACTCCCAGTGACAGCCGCTACCACTATGTGCGCATGGGCGCGGGCCAAACCCACCACTTCGCCTTTTCCGTTCCCGACCAGGAAACCCAACTACAATTTCGCGAGACACTCCTTAAGGCGGGTCACCGGGTTTCGCCAGTGATGGATCGGGTCTATTTCAAGAGTATCTATACCAACGATCCCGACGGGCATATTGTCGAGTTGGCCACGGCCGGGCCTGGCTTTCTTTTCGACGAGGAGAGGGACGCGCTGGGCCGTGAATTGTAACTCCCGCCCTGGTTAGAAGGGAATCGGGAGGACATTGAGCAGGCACTCGCTCCGATCTCTGTACCTGACTACGCGACTACCAGTGTAATCGGATGACGGCTGTGAGCCCGCATCAGGATCAGCAAGTACGGCACGAGGGCAAGCCGCTGGACAAGGCACGAGCGGCGATGATCTTGCTCCACGGTCGAGGGGCCACCGCCGAAGATATCCTCCTGCTCGCTCACGAGCTGGATCATCCCGATTTCGCCTATCTGGCTCCGCAGGCAGCCGGCTACACCTGGTACCCCAACAGTTTTTTGGCCCCGATCCCGCAAAATGAGCCGGGCATCTCCTCAGGTATTGCTCTTATCGGCCAACTGGTCGATGAGACGATTGCCGCCGGTGTTCCACAAGAGCGGATCGTGATCGCCGGCTTCTCCCAGGGGGCTTGTTTGGGGCTAGAGTATGTCGCCCGCAACGCAGGACGGTTTGGAGGCGTGTTGGGATTCAGCGGCGGGTTGATCGGACCGGATGGGACACCCCGTGATTACCAGGGATCTTTGGACGGTACCCCTGTATTTCTTGGCTGCAGTGATGTCGACTTCCACATACCGAAGCAGCGTGTCGAAGAGACGGCGGCCGTGCTTGGCGACCTGGGCGCTGCTGTCACCATGCGCTTTTATCCCGGTATGGGACACACGATTATCCAGGATGAGATAGACTTCGGCCGGAACATGGTAAATACCCTGTTATCCTCATAGGTCTGTAGATTAGTCTGGGACGTCTTAGACAACACACATTACAATGAGTTGAAAAATCTTGTCGCTGTGAGGTATGCAGCGGTGGGTAGCCAGGTATTTTGGCCCCGGAAGCTGCGCTTATTGTTGCCTGCGCTTGAATTCGCACCGTTCGTTTTCGTGGCTTGGCCAGGTCAGCGCCGCAGAGTTGTGCAGCAACTTTAAGAGTTAACCGGCCCTTAGTGCCCTGTCAGAGTTACGGGCTACTTCGATCGTACTGTTCGGCAGGTAATTAGATTTCAAATCCTCTAGCGACTGTTTTCGATCCTTTCCGCCTCTGTTTGAAGAAAATATCCCCTCACAGTAAATCGCAATATCCTCAATGATTCGCTCATAGCGATAATAGGCCATCGCGATTGGGTTGAGTTGTGTTTGACCATATCCTTGATAGAACATGGTTTCTTCTTCCTGCGGGGTGTAGCCACTATCTCCCAGCCCCCCACCAATAAACATCAGATCACGTTCTTTTGGGGAAAAAATCAACGTATCCCAATCGACTATATATAGAGCGCCGGTGACGTCGATCAGAAGATTCCAGGCATGAATATCCGCGTGACACAGAATAAATTCCGGGGGATGTTCCTGAAGAGCTTGTGCAAGCGATTCGGCCTGCATGACGAGTTCAAGCGTTTCATCACGTTTAGATTTTAGAAAAGTTGCCATTTCTACCGCAACCGATTCAACATTAGTCTCATTCTCAATGCGCACCAGGTGTGACTTTACGATATTTCGCCACTTAGGCGAAAATTTATCGTGTGGTATTCCATCTGTTATTTCTGGTGGCACGTTGGCGGTATGGAAGCTCTTGAGTGCAGTGCCAAACTCTATCCATTTTTGATCCGGTAATTTTGCTTCAAACCCGTTGTGCCCCTCTATAAATGGATAAAGTATCACTTTGAAGGGATCCAGCCTTGCCCAAAGTTGACCGGTTTGGGTTGTTAGTGAGGGAATGACCTGCTTGATACCTCGATCGTAAAGAAACTTGGGAACTGCAACAATTGCTTTGTCAAAGTTCCCTCGCCTAAGCTTTAAGAAATAATGCGTTTCATCGTCTGCGATAACTCGGTACACAGCGGTATTCAGATCGGCTCCGAGAGGAAGGAAAGAGATCTTATCAACGCTCAATCCAAATTCATTATTTAAACATGTGACGATTTTATCGTCCTTAAGATCGGGTTTTTCTAGCATGAAGTTTTTGATTACGATAAATGCGAAGATAGTTAATTTTGCTCAAGTTGAACAAATTATTGAGCCACCAAAATGTATTGCTAGGTATCTTAATATATCGCAATAAATTGGGTAATGCTCGATGCGAACGCATGTCCGGTCCTTGTTGAACTCCGCTGCATCTTTGTAGCTGATATTCAAACTCAGCTAAGGTCGACCCTGGGTATATGTCATGGTGAAATGACTTCCCAGGCGAACACCGTTAGTGCGACCTTCGCTGAATAGTCTTCCCTGGTTTCTCCAGTTTTCCAGATCTCTGCTGGGGAGTCTTTGCCCGGCAAATTGCACTTCAACATTCTCCTTCAGGTATAATCCCCTGGCTTACTGCCAGTCTTGGGATTGGAATGTGTTCCTGTAAGACCAGGCGCGTTGACAAAACAGAGTCCGGCAACCAACTCCGGTCAGCTGACAAGGTGATCTCGCTAGTCTGTTGGTAAAGATACCAAGTGGAAAAGATACCAGGATCAGGAAATTCAAAAGCCCGAATGTTCTCACAGCTGACGCGACACGATGACCAAAGATAGACGACTGGATGCCCTTGAAAGCCAGATCCGGCGTCTTGACCGATCCCTGGTCAGGATGGAGCAAACCGGAAACCGGTATTCATGGGCCAGGTTAGCTATCTTTTTCATCGGATTCGTTATTAGCGGCCTCGCCTTCTTCGTCGCCGGTCCCTGGCTTGCGGGTATTGCCCTGGCAATGTCTGTGCTCGTTTTCCTTGTCATCCTCACTATCCATGGCAGGATTGAAAGTAGCATAGGCCGGTTTCGGATCTGGCTGGACATCAAGCGTACGCACGTCGCCCGCTCGCGATTGGATTGGGAGAAAATACCTGACACGCCCTCTCTGGGCGGGCACGGTGGCCCGCCCCTACAGCATCCGTTGGAACTTGATCTCGATCTGGTCGGCGAATTCTCTCTTCTACGCCTGGCGGATACCGCCGTTTCCGAAGGCGGCCGTAAGCGACTCAGGGAATGGCTGACTAATGCCGTTCCCGATCTTGAACAAAGCCTTTACCGCCAGCGTCTCGTCCAGGAATTGGTTCCCCGGCCGTTGTTCCGAGACAAACTTACCATGAAGGGGACCCTGGCAGAACAGGAAAATCGTCGCTGGCATAAAGATACACTTCTGAATTGGCTAAAACGCGACGACCAGTTGCAGGCTATTTTCCCCTGGCTGATACTTTCGGCCGTACTGGCGGGTATTAATGTGAGCCTCTTTCTTCTAGATATCTTGGCCGGTGCACCGCCCGTCTGGCAGGTGACCCTCCTGGTCTACTTCAGCCTATTCTTGATTAAATCGAGAGAGCTGGCTAAACCTTTCCGCGAGGCATCTCAACTTAGGGATGCTCTGGAGCAGTTGGTCGCCGTGTTCAAGCAGCTGGAAGAATTTTCTTACCTTGAAACGCCAAACCTGAAGGTTCTCTGTGCCAGTTTCCTCGATCGTGAAAACCGCCCCTCGAAACAACTTACCCGCGTCAATCAGGTGGTCGGTGCAACAGGCATCCGGGGCAACCCTGTATTCTGGTTGATACTGAATCTTGTTGTGCCCTGGGATTTCTATTTCGCCTACCTTACCGCCAAGCGCAAGCAGGAGATAGCCACCTTCTTGCCGGGCTGGATGGACACCTGGTTTGATATTGAAGCGCTCAGTTCGCTCGCCAATCTAGCTTACCTGAACCCCCATTACACATTTCCGGACATCATCCCCTCCGGACAGGTTGGGGATAAAGGCGTGTTTCAAGTGCAAGGGCTCGGCCATCCCCTGATCCCAGATGGCGAAAAGATCTGTAACGATTTCACTGTCGCCTCGCTAGGGGAGATAAACCTCTTCACCGGGTCTAATATGTCGGGAAAGAGCACGTTTCTGCGGACGGTGGGAATCAATCTGGTTCTGGCCTATGCCGGTGGCCCGGTTGACGCTCTCTCGCTGCGCACCATCCC